>Ga0207711_10000101_pt1 | contig 90693 bp, 60 predicted proteins | sample KBSS34metaG_FD_184401 | JGI IMG/M metagenome (GOLD analysis project Ga0207711, IMG submission 184401) | Switchgrass rhizosphere microbial communities from Kellogg Biological Station, Michigan, USA - KBS S3-4 metaG (SPAdes) (version 2) | ecosystem: Host-associated > Plants > Roots > Rhizosphere... | reverse complement strand
TCCCGGCGGGGTCGCCGCCGGCCACGGAGGCGCGCAGCCGGTTGACGACGACGAGCGGGTCCACCCCCGGGACGAGCTCGCGCAGGTCGGAGAGCCCGCGGACGAACCGGACCAGCGCCACCGGCTCCGCCGAGGTCACGGCCACCACGGTGTCGGCATCGGCGAGCACGGTGAGCGTCGCGCCGTTGCGCCGCGGGGCCGACGTGTCGAAGCTCAGCTCCTCGTCCGCCTCCAGGCAGAACCCGCAGTCGACGATGACGAACTGGGCGAGCCGCCTGGACAGGTCGAGCACGTTCTCCAGCGCGGACGGGCGCAGCTCCGGCCAGCGCGACGGGCGGGCGATGCCGGGCAGCACCCGCAGGCCACCGCCGAGGTCCCGGCACAGCACGGCGAGGCGGGGCACGTCGAGCGTGCCCTGGTTGGCGGCCCGCGCCGCCGCGGCCAGGCCGGGTGCCTCCTCCAGAAGGCCGACCAGCTGGCCGATGGCGCCGCCGTAGGAGTCGGCGTCGATGAGCAGCGTCGACGCGCCGAGATCGGCGAGCTCGGCCGCGAGGCTGAGCGCGATCGTCGTCCGCCCGGGGGCGCCGGTCGGTCCCCAGACGGCGACGACCCGGCCCTGGGCTACGGGCGCCCGGCCGCGCTCGTCGAACTCGTCCGCGGACTCCAGCTCGGGCGGCATCATGGCGCCGTAGCCGGCGACCGGGTCGCTGAAGCCGTGGCTGATCGACACCGGGCCGATAGCGGGGCGGGTGGTGAGCGCCTTGGTGGCCTCGACGACGGCGGCGGCGACGGTCTGCGCGGTCGCGTCGGTCGTGATCACCGCGACGACCCCCAGCTGGCGCAGCCGCCGGTCACCCGCCTCGTCGCCGGGGGTGATCAGGCCGACGACGGCCACGTTCGCCTGCGCGAGCCGGGTGAGCGCCTCGCGGTCGAGCCGGCGCAGGTCGGCGGACAGCAGCGCGGCCCGGGCTGCCCCGGTGGTCGCGGCGGCGAGCAGGTCGGGCAGGTCCACGCAGCGGCGGACGACGGTGACGCCGAGGTCGTTGCGGTCGAACGCCGAGACCAGGCCGGCCTCGACGACGGAGTCCGTGACCGCGGTCAGGATGGGCAGGCTCACCGGCCGTACCCCGGCGCCGCCGTCGGCCCGGTCTCGCCCACCTGACCGCGGCCGTCACGCTCCAGCTTCACGATGTCCACCCGGTCGCTCTGCGACGCCGCGACCGCCCGGATCGCCGCGTCGACGGGTACCCGCAGCGTCAGCGACCGGTCGCCGGTCGCTATCCGCAGCTCGCCGAGGAACTCGACGTCGTGCAGCACCATCACCTCGGCGCCGGCGCCGCCCGCGGCCGGCTCGCCGACGCCGCCCGACTGCCCCTGCCCGCCGCCGTTGGCGGTGGAGGTGTCGCTTCCGTCCACGGCCCCGGCCGGCTGGTAGACGTACACGTCGACGTGGTCGCCGGGAACCAGGGCGGGGACGCGGCCGGCCTTGACCACGACGGGCACGATGCGAGTCGCCGCCGCGTCGGTGCCCGCGAAGTCGCCGCCGCTGAGCAGCTCGCCCTTGCCGACCGGGCGGGACAGCGTGCCGCCGACGACCTCCTTGAGACGCCGGCCGGGATAGTAACGGCCCGCGGTGGCGTCGTCGAGCTGGGCCCGCACCGTGACGAGGTCCGCCGCGGTGACGACGTGGCCGGCGGGTAGGTCGCCCTTGGCCGCAACCCAGGCCGCCGTCTGGTCGGCCGTCGCGAACAGCCGCGCGCCGATCACCACGGACATGAGCACGAGCAGCACACCGAACAGCAGGCGGGTGTCGCGCCAGCCGCGGCGGCCGAGCCGGCGGGCCGGCGGCGACGGCGGGATGATCGGGTCCGCGGGCCGGCCGGATGAGCCCCGCCCGTCCGGCGGCGACCCCGGGCCGAACGCGGGCGCCAGATCGGTCACCGGTGATCTCCTCATCGTGCTCGATCACCCGCGGGCGTCTGCCCTGGGGCGGCGGCGGGTCCCACGAGAGGTTCCACAACGGGTTCCCTGCCGATCGGCGAGACAATCGGACACTCGTGGTCGAACCGTCGCGCCGTGCGCTCAGGCGGCGACGCGCACGGATTTGCGGCGTTGCACAGCGTACGCGCCACCGGACCACGTCGTGGCACCAGTGGGACTCCCCCGCGGAACACAGAGTTGGACGCGCGAGAAGCCCGCCGAGATGCCCTCGGACCAGCGGTTCGGGAAATTTCCTCCCGGCGGGGTATCCAGCCCGAGCAGGCTGGTTATCGAGAGTCAAAGTCCGGCTACGTAGGGCGGTTCATCGGCGGTGGTCGCCGGACGACCGGCCGCCATCGCGCGCAGTTATCCACAACCGAAGGCATCCGGGCGCGTCTCGCCGCGAAGAACTGGTAGACACGTCATAGACACCGGCTGCCTTCCAGGGGCCTCATCCTTCGCGAGACAGCCAGACCCGCACCCGTCCACGCGCCTTCCGCCCCATCGCTGCCAAGCGGCAGGCGCGACTCGACGGCGGCACGGACGCCGCGGCGGCCTCGTGGACCGCGGTAAGTCCGCCGCGGCGCGGGCCTGCGGTCGACAGCGGGTGAACCGGGGCAGGTGGCGGCGGACGGAGGGCGGCTCGATGAACGACCGATTCCTGCAGCTCAGCGACGTGGCGGAGATCCTCAACATCTCGGCGTCCCAGACCTACGCACTCGTCCGCAGCGGCGAGCTGCCCGCGATCAAGATCGGCGGGCGCGGCCAGTGGCGGGTCGAACGCACCGAGCTGGAGTCCTACATCCAGCGCGCCTACGAGCAGACCCGGGCGTTCGTGCTCGCCAACCCACTCAGCCGCCACGAGCAGCTGCCCGAGGACTAGGGCACGGGACACGCCCCAGGGCGCGGGTCGGTCAGGCCCTGCGGAGCAGAACGATCGCCGCCAGCGGAAGCGTCGCGCCTGCGACGGAGCGCGACCGGCGGAACTCATCCGGGGCGTGCTCGGCCAGGTCGACGAAGTCGACACCCACCCGGTCGATCGTCCCGCTGACCGTCCGGCCGTCGGTGAGGGTCACCAGGCAGCCCGACCTGTCCCGGGCGACGCCGCGCAGCACATGCCGCAGGTCGAGGCGGGCGCCGACCTGACCCTCGTGCCCCGGGTGCGCCGCCTCGCCCCGCAGCCCGCGCACCACCTGCACGGACCGCAGCGGTACCAGCACCTCGCCCCCGGTGCCATCGTCCGCCAACAGCCAGTCCACCCCGAGCGCCAGCAGCCTGCCCGTGATCGTGCCCCGCTCCGGGCCCGCAGGGCTGGCCACGTCGAAACGCAGCCGGGAGCCCACGGCCGGGCGGAGCCGGTCCACGAGTCTCAGGTAGGCCATCTCCCGACGGCTGCGGTCCGCGACCTCGACGGCGAGCTCGGCGGCCTCGGCCGCCTCCCACTGCGCGTCAAGATCCGCGAACAGGGCCTCCCAACGCAACCTGGCACCCCTCTCAATCGTCCCGACTCTACGGATCGTGCAGCGCCGACCAGGCCCGCGGTCGCGCCCGCCCAGCGGCCGGCCGACGGACCTCGACCGTCGCGGGTCGTTACCAAGAGCAACCGCCCACCGCCAGATCGACCAACCGGGATTGACACATCGCCGCCAGCGGACTACACAAGCAAACGAAAGCAAACGAACTGTCCCACGGCGTCCGAGCTGATCCGGACGAGGTCGCGCCGAACAGGGCCTGCCCCAAGAGCCCTCGACGGAACGGCCCCATCCACGCCTACCTGTGTGCCTCCCCGAGCGGTCCCCCGGTGCCCCGTCCCCGCGCGGCGGGCGCTGCCCGGACACCTCCGGCGCGAGCACACGGACGGACGAGTGCCGGCGACGCGGGATGACCGGTGCGAACCATCCGGGCGGACCACGCGCGTCCGCCGCCCTCCAGGCGGCCGCGCGACGGCCCACGGCGCGAAGCGAGGCGCGATGAGATCGATCCGGCGCATGCTGCGAGCCGTCTTCCCGATCATGTCGGCGGCGGCCGTCGCGGCGCTCCTGATCGTCGCCGGTCCCGGCCTCGCCGACCTGCCGTCGGGCGTCGGCGACATTCCGCGCTGGTTCTCCGACGCGCCCGAGCAGGCCCTCGTCACCGCCGTGGCCGCGGCGGCGTGGGCGTGCCTGCTGTGGCTGTGCCTGGGCATCGCCATCGGTTCGCTCGCGGCCCTGCCCGGCGCGGCCGGGCGGGGGGCCGGGCGGCTGTCCCGCTGGATGTTGCCGCGGGCGATGCACCGCCTGCTGGAGGTCAGCCTCGGTCTGACGATCGTCGCGGGCAGCGCCAGCGGGCTGCTCGCCGCGACACCCGCATCGGCGAGCGTTCCGCACGACGGCCCGACGACCTCGCAGACCCAGGGATGGCCCGACCTGTCCCCGCCGATCGCCCAGGGCCCGGCGTCGTCGCCCGCAACCGCACCGCCCGGGTCCTGGCCGGATCTGTCGCCCCCGGTGACCAACTCGGGCACGCAGTGGCCCGATCTCGCCCCCCCGACCGCCCCGGCGCGCCCGACGGCGCCCCCGGCCGCGAGCCAGGCGCCAACCCGAAACCCACCCGCGCCCGCCACGCAGGCTCCCACGAGCCGGCCCCCGGCGCCCCGGCCCGCGGCGCCGGCCACCCCAGCACCCGCCGCCCCGCCGCCTGCCAGCACGCCACCGACAGCTCCAGCCACGACAGCTCCGGCCATGCCCGCGCCAGCCACGACCACGCCAGCACCGGCGACGACCGCGCCGCTGCCCACCCCGTCGACCACCGACCCGGCCAGCACGACGCCGGTCGTCCCCGATCAGCCATCCTCGCCGACGACCGCCCCGGCCCCGTCCGCGTCGGCGTCGGCGTCGGCGTCGGCGTCGGCGAACGGTGCCGGGACCCGACCCGGGCTGCCCGGCGGCACCCCGATCGTCACGCTCAGCCCCCGAGACGCCGGCGCCTCGCCTCCAGCCACTCCGCAGACGGGCGCCCCTGCCCCCGGCGCCCCGTCGTCCTTCCCGGCCGGGTCCGCGGCACCGACGTCCCCGCCGACACCGACGTCCCCGCCGACGGCGACAGCGCCGACGACGTCCGCACCGGCGTCGCGGTTCCAGCCGGCCGACCCCGCGCCGGCCACGACGTCGACCACCGGTCCGGCGCCCTGGACACCGGCGCTGCCGTCGTCCGCGTCACCCGGGTCCCCCGTCCGGCCCGCCTCGATGCCCGACTCCGGCTGGCCAGACCTGTCGCCGCCGCTCACGCCGGCGCCGCAGAGCCCGGCGCCGGGGGGCGGCACCGATCCGCTGGGTGGCTCGGCGCCGCGCGGCATCGGCGAGCCGGGCGACGACGGCTCACGAGCGGAGGTCGTCGTCCACCGGGGGGACTCGCTGTGGACCATCGCGGCGCGGCACCTCGGCCCGGGCGCCACCGACGCCCAGGTCGCCGCCGAATGGCCGCGGTGGTGGGCGGCCAACCAGCACGAGATCGGCCCGGACCCGAACCTGCTCTTCCCCGGCCAGCGGCTGCAGCCGCCCTCCGGGCCCTGACCCCGCCCACCACACCGATCCGGACGCGGAGGACCCCCGATGACTCGTCCCGACGCTCGCGCCGGCCAGGCCGACGTCCCCGGGTCGCACCCGACCGCGCCGCTGCGCGGCCTACCGGCCCTCGACACCGAGCCGCCCTATGACGACGAGGCGGATGCCCGCGACAGCGGCAGCGGTGACAGCAGCCCCGGCGGCAGCGAGGGCGTCGACGGGCGCCGCGACGGCGGCCTGCCGCCCGGGCCCGACGCGGATGGGCAGGCGTGCGGGATCGGCGCGGATGGGCAGGCGCCCGGGCCCGGCGCGGATGGGCAGGCGTGCGGGATCGGCGGCGAGTCCGCGCCCCGGCCGCACGTTGGCCGGCGGGCCCTGCAGACCGGCGGGCGTCGCGGCCCGGGCACGACCGGCTCATCCCACGGCCGAGGCGCGCGGCCCGGCGTCCACCGCGGTCCCGGCGACGGCCGACTTCCAGCGCCGCCACCGTCGCCGGCCGCCTCGCTGTCCCGGAGCCTGCCGCGCCCGGCGGACGACGTCTCGCTGCGCACCGTCTCCGGGCGGGCGGCCGTGACCGCCCAACCGGCGACCCGCCGCCCGCCGGTACGGATCCCGCCGCAGGCCCGAGACAGCCGGCTGCGGGAGAACCCGGCGCCGGCCGCGACCATCGTCGCCCGCGCGATCGTCGAGGTGCTCGCGGGCGTGCGCCCCGTCGCGCATTTGTCGGGCTGGGCGACGCCACGGCTTCAGGCCGCACTCGAACGGTTCGGCGGGCAGTATCCCCGCGGCTCGGTCCGCAGCATCCGGATCAGCGAACCCCGGCCGGGTGTCGCCGAAGTGGTCGCGGTCGTCAACCGCGGTGATCGGGTCGCCGCCCTCGCGCTGCGGATGGAGTCCGTGGGCGGTCGTTGGCAGGTGACCAACCTGCAGATCGGCTGATCGTCCTCGGGGGGCGGTCAGCCGATCTGCCAGGAAGCCGCCGCCGACAGCGAGCCGCTCTGACAGGAAGCCGATCCAGCAGCGAGCCGTCCGGCAGTGCGTCGATCCGACGGTGCGTCGATCCGGCAGCGAGCGGCTCCGGCGGTGCGTCGATCCGACAGTGCGTCGATCCGACAGCGAGCGGCTCCGGCGGTGCGTCGATCCGCCGGGCACGAGCAATCTGGCGGGGACCGGACCAGGCGCCGACCAGGAAGATCGCCAGTTGTGTACTCGCATCCGAACTCGGCGGCCTCGCCAACTCGGATCCGGATACGCAACTGACGATCAAGCCCGGGCACGGGCACGATGGTGCCGCCCGCAGGGGCGAACCCGAAGGGCGAACCCGGCGGAGTCGAGCGCTGCACGAACTGCGTCTACCGGCGAGCGACGGCGCCCGACCCAGGGAAATGCCCGCGTCGACCAGCCGATCGACGCCGGCAACGCGCGCCCGAAGGCCGGGCACGCATCCTGCCCAACGCCACAGCGCATCCCGGCCGACGCCACAGCGCATCCTGTCCGACGCCACGGCGCGTCCTGTCCGACGTCAGGAGCAGAAAAGGCCGCATTTCAGGCCCCTGACGTCGGACAGGACGTCAGGGATACGCCCGGACGTCTGACGCGACGGTCGGCGCGGCGGCGGGAGGCCTCAGCCTCGGTGGGCGGGGTCGCCGTGGCAACGCTTGTACTTGCGGCCCGAGCCGCAGGGGCAGGGGGCGTTGCGGGCGGGGCCCTTCGGCTCGCCACCCAGGCCACCGACGGCCGGGACCCTGCCGGCGCCCTCACCGCGACCGTAGGCGGCCGCCGGCTCCGCGCCACCGTCGACCGAGGGAGCCGAGTACTGCAGGCCCGTGCTCGGCCGGCGCGGCTCCAGACCCTTGACGAACACCGGCGGCGGCGCAGGCGCGGCGGGCGGCTCTGGCGCTGGCGCGGCCGGCGCGGCCGGGCGCACCGACGGAGCCGAAGGGGTCGACGGGCGCGCCGGACCACGGCTCGGCTGGGCCTTGCGGTTCGGCCGCGTGCCGCCGCGCGCCAGCGGAGCCGTCTGCGCGGCGGGCGGCGTCGTCTCGCGCTCCGCGGGCCGCGGGCTCACCGCGGGCCGCGGGCTCACCGCGGCCAGCGGCGCGGGCGTGCCGAGCGTCGGTGCCGCCGCGGCGCCCTGCTCGGCGCCGGCCTCGTCCCGGCCCGCGACCTGGACCTCGACGTTGAACAGCAGCCGGACGGACTCCTCCTTGATGCCCTCCATCATCTCGCCGAACATCGAGTAGCCCTCGCGCTGGTACTCGACCAGCGGGTCCCGCTGCCCCATCGCCCGCAGGCCGATGCCCTCCTGCAGGTAGTCCATCTCGTAGAGGTGCTCGCGCCACTTCTTGTCGAGCACGGCGAGCACGACCCGGCGCTCCAGCTCGCGCATCACCGGCTCGCCGGTGTTCGGGTCCTCGCCGAGCTCGGTCTCGCGCCGGTCGTAGGCGTCCTGCGCGTCGGCCTGGATGTCCTCGATGAGCATGTCCGCCCCGAGGCCCTCGCGGTCGTCCGTGGACGGTGCCTCCACCCCGACGGGATAGAGCTGGCCGAGGGCGGTCCACAGCGTGTCGAGGTCCCACTCCTCGGCGAAGCCGTCCGCGGTGGCGCCCTGCACGTAGCCGGCGATCGTGTCGTCGACGAAGTGGCGGACCTGCTCGTGCAGGTCAGCTCCCTCGAGAACCTTGCGGCGCTCGTCGTAGATGACGGTGCGCTGCTTGTTCATGACCTCGTCGTACTTCAGGACGTTCTTGCGGATCTCGAAGTTCTGGCCCTCGACCTGGGTCTGGGCGGAGCGGATCGCGCGAGTGACGATCTTCGACTCGATCGGCACGTCCTCGGGGATCTGGAGCCGGTCCATGATTCCCTCGACGGTCGACGCGTTGAACAGCCGCATCAGGTCGTCGCCGAGGGAGAGGTAGAAGCGCGACTCGCCGCTGTCGCCCTGCCGGCCGGCGCGGCCACGCAGCTGGTTGTCGATCCGGCGGGACTCGTGCCGCTCGGTGCCGAGCACGTACAGGCCGCCGAGCTCCCGGACCTCGTCGTGCTCGGTGGCGACCGAAGCCCTGGCCTTCTCCAGCGCCTCGGGCCAGGCCTCCTCGTAGTCCTCCGGCGTCTCCAGCGGGGACAGCCCGCGCGAGCGCAGCTCCGACTGGGCGATGAACTCGGGGTTGCCGCCGAGCATGATGTCGGTACCGCGGCCGGCCATGTTCGTCGCGACCGTGACGGCGCCGCGCCGGCCCGCCTCCGCGATGATCATCGCCTCGCGCTCGTGGTGCTTGGCGTTGAGGACCTCGTGCTTCACGCCCTCTTTGGTGAGCTGCTTCGAGAGGTACTCGGACTTCTCGACGCTCGTCGTGCCGACGAGGATCGGCTGGCCCTTCTCGTGCCGGGCGACGATGTCGTCGACGACCGCGCTGAACTTCGCGACCTCGGTCTTGTAGACGACGTCCGGCTGGTCGGCCCGGATCATCGGCTTGTTCGTCGGGATCGGCACCACGCCGAGCTTGTAGGTCTGGTCGAACTCGGCGGCCTCGGTCATGGCCGTACCGGTCATTCCGGACAGCTTCTCGTACAGCCGGAAGTAGTTCTGCAGGGTGATCGTCGCCAGGGTCTGGTTCTCCTGCTTGATCTCGACCTCTTCTTTGGCCTCGATCGCCTGGTGCATACCCTCGCTGTAGCGTCGGCCGTGCAGGATACGGCCGGTGAACTCGTCGACGATCAGGACCTCGCCGTCGGCGACGATGTAGTCCTTGTCCCGCTTGTACAGCGCCTTCGCCTTCAGGGCGTTGTTCAGGTATCCGACGAGCGGGGTGTTCACCGGCTCGTAGAGGTTCTCGATTCCGAGCTGGTCCTCGACGGCCGCCACCCCGCCCTCGGTGATGGCGATGGTGCGCTTGCCCTCCTCGACCTCGTAGTCCCGGATGACGGGGCTGCCGTCCGAGCCCTTCCGCGCCTTCTTGACCTCGTCGGTACCCCTGCTGTCATCGGCGGCCTCGTAGCGCTTCAGCAGCTTCGCGATCCGGGCGAACTCCGTGTACCACCGCGGCGGCTGGTCGGCCGGGCCGCTGATGATAAGCGGCGTCCGCGCCTCGTCGATGAGAATCGAGTCGGCCTCGTCGATGATGGCGAAGCTGTGGCCGCGCTGGACGAGCTCGTCGCCGCTCCACGCCATGTTGTCGCGCAGGTAGTCGAAGCCGAACTCGTTGTTCGTGCCGTACGTGATGTCGCAGGCGTACTGCTCGCGGCGCTTCGGCGGCGGCATCTGCGGGTGGATCACGCCGACCGTGAGGCCGAGGAAACGGTGGACACGGCCCATGTTCTCCGCGTCGCGCTGGGCCAGATAGTCGTTGACCGTGATCACGTGGACGCCGTTGCCGGCGAGCGCGTTCAGATAAGCCGGCAGCGTGGAGACCAGAGTCTTTCCCTCACCGGTCTTCATCTCCGCGATGTTGCCGAGGTGCAGCGCCGCTCCGCCCATGATCTGCACGTCGAAGTGCCGCTGGCCGAGCGTGCGCCGGGCCGCCTCCCGCACCGCGGCGAACGCCTCCGGCAGCAGCGAGTCGAGCGTCTCCTCACCGTCGGCGAGGCGCTGACGGAACTCGTCGGTCATGCTGCGCAGCTCGTCGTCCGACAGGCCGACGAAGTCCTGTTCGATGGAGTTCACCTGCGCGACGAGGTTGCGGAGCGTGCGCAGGATCCGTCCCTCGCCGGCGCGCAGGATCTTTTCTAGTACCACGGGCGAGGCTCCTCCGGCAGGCATGTCGACGAGCGGGCCGACACCACGATGCTAGCCCTTCGCCCGGCCCTCGATCGGAACCCGCGGCGTTCCTCGGCGCCTGCCCTGGGGATACGCCGAGACGCGGGAGTCGAGGTTCGGACGCGTCGGCCGCGGGATCCGCCGGCGTAAAACCGGGAGCGGTCCGCGCGGGCTCCCTGCGATCGTGGGAGCCGCGGGCGGCGGCGGTGCGCCGGCCAATCCGCGCCTATCCGCCTATTGCCGAAGGAACACGCCATGTTGTCGGAGGAGCACGCCATGCCCACTCCCGCGCTGGAGCCGGTCGAGATCACCGCCGGCGCGCTGCATCTGCGGCCCTGGCAGGCCGCCGACGCCGACGCGGTGTTCGCCGTCTGCCAGGATCCGGAGATCCAGCGCTGGACCCGGGTGCCGGTGCCCTACCGGCGCGAGGACGCGGCCGGCTTCGTCGGGCCGCTGACCCAGCTCGCGTGGGCCACCGGCACGGGCGCGCACCTGGCCGTCGTCGACGCGACCACGGGCGGGCTGCTCGCGGCGGTCGCGCTCGCCGACCTGCGGGACGCCGACGGCCTGCCGGGCACTGCCCCGGGCGGCGACGCGGAGATCGGCTACTGGTGCGCTCCGGCGGCGCGCGGCCGTGGCGTCACCGCCGATGCGACCCGCGCGCTGTGCCGCTGGGGATTCGGCGCGCTGGGCCTGGCCAGGATCCGGTGGATGGCCCTCGCCGGCAACGACGCCTCCCGGGGGGTCGCGCGCCGGGCGGGCTTCGCCATTCACCCGGACAGCCGCCCGCTCCCGAACCCGCGCGGCGGCATAGCCGATCACTGGACCGGCCTGCTCCGCCCCTGAGAGCGCGAGCTGCGATGACCGCACCCGGCGACTCTGGCGCGAGCACGACGCGGAAGCCGGGCATCACGACGCGGAAGCCGGGCATGCAGTGTGTCGGCGGCGCATAAGCGCAACGCCAGACCAGTCATGTCAGCAGCCCGGCACCGCGCCGGCCACGCCATCGGCCCGCACCCGGCACCACACGGGGAGGACGCTCAGCGTCCGATGGCGGGATCGGCTAGGGATCGCGCCAGCGATCTTCGAGGCAGCTCCGCCTCAGGTGATTTCGAGGAGCTTCTCGCGGACGGCGTACACGACGGCTTCCATCCGGGAGTGCAGCTGGAGCTTCTCCAGGATGTTGCGGATGTGGTTCTTGACGGTGTTCTCGCTGATGAAGAGCTGCTTGGCGATGTCGCGGTTGTTCATGCCCTTGGCGACCAGTCGGAGCACCTCCATCTCGCGGTCGGTCAGCCGTGGGGTCGGCAGCTGCGGCCGGTCGTCCTTGTTCTTGATCATCGAGGCGAACTCGCTGAGCAGCTTCGACGCCATCGACGGGCTGATCAGGCTCTGCCCGTTGTAGACGGCCCGGATGTCGGCCGCGACCTCGTCGATCGAGATCTCCTTGAGCAGATAGCCCATCGCGCCGGCCTTGATGGCGTCGTAGAGGTCGGCCTCCTCGTCGCTGATCGTCAACATGACGATCTTGGCGCTGGGGACCGCCTGTTTGATGGCGCTGGTGGCGTCGATCCCGCCACGCCGCGGCATCCGCACGTCCATGAGGACGATGTCCGGGGCCATCTCGCTGGCCATCGTCACCGCCTCGGAGCCGTCAGCGGCCTCGCCGACGACATCGATGTCCACCTCCTGGGCGAGCACCATCTCGAGCCCACGGCGAAACAGCGCGTGATCGTCGACGATCAGCACCCGAATGGGGTTCTCCTCCGATGGCGCCCGTGGCGTCTCGGCCGAGCGCTGCTCGTCCACCGTCATCTGGCCTCCCTTGACCGCTGCCCCGGCACTACACAGGGCGGCGCGGCCGTGCCCGCGCGCGGACGTCACCCGTCCACGCACCGGCTCGGCGGCCAGATCCAGGCCAAACCCCTCCAGTCGGCCCATGGCGCCCCGCCACCCGACGCCGATCATCCCACGTCGACGTGGCGTTCCCGCACCGATCCGGCTTCCCTACCGATCGGCCCACACCGGACAAGGCACCATTTTCCGGCTTCAGCCCCGGAAGTGGCCGCGATGGGCCGGCACAGCCGGCCCACCGCGGGTGTTTCCGGACCTCCTAGGAGCCGGTCGTGACCGGCTCGCGCTCCTCGTCCGAGGCCACCGCCGGGTCATCCGGGCCGATCAGGTGGATCACGCCGTAGTCGTAGCCGCGGCGCCGATACACGACGCTGGCCCGGCCGGTGTGCAGGTCCTGGAACAGGTAGAAGTCGTGACCGACGAGCTCCATGTTCGACAGCGCGTCATCGAGCGTCATCGCCGCGGCCCGGTGCGTCTTCGTGCGCACGACCATCGGCGAGCGGTCCGGCAGGTCGTAGCGGTCCGCGTCGAAGTTCTCGCCGGCGGACTCGTCCGAGGCCGCGGCCCCGGTGGACAGGCCGTTGAGCGACCCGGTGCCGTTGGACGATGAGGCACCGTGGGACGACGAGGCACCCTTGGATGACTGCGCGCCGCGGGACGACAGCGCGCCGCGGGACGACGAAACGCCGCGGGATGACGCGTCGCCGCCCGCCGCGGCCGCCGGCCGCTGGGCGATGCCGCGCCGGCCCAGGGCCGCCGCGACCTCGGCGGGCGTCGGCACCCCCGTGTGCGGCTGGTCGGGCAGGCCCGTCGTCGTCGGACTCGGCCCGGCCTCGTCGGACGGGGTGGCGCGACCGTTGCCCTCGGGCCCGGCGAGCAGATCGTCGGCCCGTGCGTCCGACGGCGCCCCGACGAACGCGCGACCGTGGCCGTGACCGTGGTTGCCGTGCTGATGGTCGGCGCGGCGCTCCGCGGCGCGGCGCAGCCGAGCGGCGAGCTTGCTCGTCGCGCCATCCAGCGCGGCGTACGGGTCGGCGGCCGCGGCCTCGGCCCGGATCACCGGACCACGGCTGTAGAGGGTGAGCTCGACTCGCTCCCGGACGCCCGCCATACGGGGGTTGTGCTCCCTGGACAGTTCGACGTCAACGCGGATGACCTTGCCGTCATACCGTTCGAGCTTCGCGAGCTTGCTTTGGACGTGCATGCGGAACCGTTCCGGAACCGCTGTGTGCCGGCCCTTGACCACGATCTCCACGCGATCCACCTCCGTTCGCTGGCCGGGTGTCCGTCCGTGGTGCGGCCTGGCACCGCATCCGGGCGGAGCCCGGCACCCGGCAGCGGCTTCGGGCCCGGGGCGGGCCCGACCGAAACCGGGACTCGTCGTCGTTCTGGCTGTCCCCCATCTCGGAAAAGGCGCGCGCCTGTCACCGCTGTGTGGTCTCGTTCGGTCCTGCCTGCGGCTCGTCCTCTCCTCTCGCCCGCGTCGCGCGGATGTCGGCGCCGCCTACCGGCGGCGGAGGGTTGGACGACCCGACCGTTCACCGGTAGGCCATCTAGTTTCACCCTTCCGGTACCCGCGTGGTGGGTAATCGGACACGTGGGCGCGGCGGCGCGTCGCCGGCGGCCGCGACGACCGCCGTGGCGAGCGTCGGTACGCCAGCCCGGCGCAGCGCCCTGACCGCCTCGGCGAGCGTCGCGCCGGTGGTTGCCACGTCGTCCACCACGACGACGTGAACCCCGCCGGCCGAGGCAGATCGCCGCCCGTCGATGGTCAGGCGCCAGGGATTTTGACCGTCGGGTTCGCCCCGGCCAGGTCCCGCCCAGCCGGGCTCGCCCGGCCCGCGGCAGGCCGCCGCGACCCGTGCGGCGGCGACCGGGTGGGCGCGGAAGGCGCCGGCGACGTTCGCGGCCCGCTCGCGCGCGCCGAGCCCGGCCTGATCGGCCGTTCGGCGGGCCGGGCGCAGCAGCGGCGCGACCCAGGCGGGACGGCCCGCCTGCGTGACGATCCGGGCGGCCACCGTGGCCAGCCTCGCGACATGGTCGAACCCTCGACGGCGGCGGGCCGCGTCGCTTGCCGGCACCGGCACCAGCAGGACGGCGCCCCCCGCCGGCCCGCCGGCACCCGCCGACCCGGCGATACCCGGCGGACCTGCGGCGACGCGGGTCAGCGTGAGGGCCGCGCAGACGGCGGCCGCCAGCGCACGGCCGAGCGTGGCGGTGACATCCAGGCGGCCGCGCTCCTTGTAGGCGACGACGAGCGAGCCCGCCGGCCCGGCGTAGCCGGCGGCCGCGACGCAGAGCGGCAGGCCTCGCCGCCCCGGGGTGGCCGCACGGCCCGGGGCGGCGAGCACAGGGGGACCGGCCAGGGCCGACACACACGCCGCGCAGACGGCGCCGCCCGCCTGCCCGCAGCCGGCGCAGGCCCGTGGCAGCACCAGGTCGGACAGGGTGCCCAGCGCCACGCGCACCTGCGCGCGGGCGGCGTCCCACGCCCGCGGTCGGGCTTCCCATGCCCGCGTGCCGCGGGCCGATGATCCGGTCACTCCCGCAGGATCGGTCCGTGCGCCGGTCGACGCCACCCCCGGGCCGTCGTCTGTGGATAACTCGCGGCTCGCGTGCCGGGCGGACACCCGCGCGGCGCATGCTCCGCGCGACCGGCAGCGTGGCGGACGCGGTAGGCCCGCGGCGTCGCGCACCCGACGGCGCCGCCATCGGCCCGGTCCTCCTCTGAAAGGATGGGTCGGATCATCCGGACGACGGGAGCGCGCATGGCCGTAGGTGGGCCGATGACCGGCCCGTATCCGCCGCCGCCCCCGTACGGCCCCGGCCAGCCCCCGCCGGGAGCGTGGGTGCCGAGCCCCTGGGCGCCCGGTGGGCCCGGGTCCGCGCCCCCCGCAGCCGGTGGCTGGAGCCCCGGAGCTCCCACCAACCAGAACCACGAATCACCGACCGGCTCGCAGCCGGCCGGCTGGTCGGCTCCCGGTTCCGAGCCCGGCGCCGGCTCGGGCCGCGGCGCGTTTCGCCGGCCGACGACCCGGCGCGCTCCCAGCGCGGCTGGTGCCGTCCCGCTGCGCCCCCTGAACGTCAGCGAGATCCTCGACGGCGCCTTCGTCACGATGCGGACGAACCCGGGCGCCACGCTCGGGCTCACGCTCGTCGTCGGTGCCGTGTTCGAGATCGTCGGCGCGCTCGTGACACTCGCGGCCAAGGACGCGTCCTTCGCCTTCTACACGGTGCTGCAGATCGTGCTGCGCGGGCTCGACCTGACGTTGGTGATCCTGCTGGCCGGGGTGCTCGCCGTCGTCGTCGCCGAGGCGAGCCTCGACGGCCGACCCAGGATCACCCTCGCGGACACCGTCCGCCGCGCCGGCCCCCGGCTGCCGGGCCTCGCGGGGCTGGCGGTGCTGCTGACCCTGCTGATGGTCCTCGGGCTGGCCACGCTGGGCGTCGTGTCCGTCTGGCTGGGGGTGCTGTTCTGCTTCGCCACCCCGGTGTACGCGCTGGAGGGCGGGACGGTCACGGCGGCGCTGCGCCGGTCGCGCTACCTGATCCGGGGCGCCTGGTGGCGAACGTTCGGCATCCTGCTGCTCGCCGGCGTGATCGCCGGCACGCTGGTCCTCGTCGTGAGCGTCCCGGTCCTCCTGTTCACCGCGCCCTCCTCGGGCGGGTCGTCCGGGGATCCCAGCGCTGTCAGCCTCATCCTCCAGGCCCTCGGCAGCCTGCTCATCGTCACGATCGTCACGCCGGTGCTCGCCGGGGTGATCGCGGTTCTCTACATCGACCGGCGAATCCGCCGCGAGGCCCTCGACGTCACCCTCGCCCGGGCCGCGGCGAGCGGCGCCACCGACGTCGTCGCGGCGGCCGCGGCGCCACCGACGTTCGCCATCCCCGCCCCCGGCCGACCGCCCCACCTGCCTTCGCCAGCACCACCGCCCGCCCCGATGCCCGCGCCACCGCCCGGCCCGGTCCCCGGCGCCCCGCCGGGCATGCCGGGACCGGGCCGCTGGCCGCAGCAGGGCGGGTGGTCCTGATGGCGACGCTCGGCGGCCCGGTCAGCCGCGACGGCGCCCGGGACGAGGCTCGCCGCGAGCTGTCCCGGGACGTCTACGGCCGCCAGGACGGACGCCACTCGCCCGGCTGGCTGCACCGCCTCGTCGACTGGATCAACCACAAGCTGGGGCAGATCTTCGACTGGCTCGACCCGGGCAAGGCGCACGGTGGCACCGGCAACTACACCGGGCTCGGGATCTTCGCCGTGCTGCTGGTGCTGATCGTGCTGGCCGTCGTCGCCCGGCTCTGGCTCGGCCCGGTCCGGCGCGCGGCCAGGAGCCGCACGAACGACACCGACCTCGCGAGCCCGCTGTCCGCGCGGGCGCTGCGCGCCGACGCCGAGGAGCACGCACACGCCGGGCGCTATGCCGAGGCGGTGCGCTCCCGGCTTCGCGCCGTGGTGCGGATGCTGGAGGAGAAGGGTGTCCTCGACCCGAGAGCAAGCCGCACCGCGGGCGAGCTGGTCACCGAGATGACGGCGGTCACGCCGACCGGCATCGACGAGCTGCGCGTCGCGGTCGCCGTCTTCAGCGACGTCTGGTACGGCGGCCGCGCGGCAGGACCCGAGTCGTACCAGGCGGTGGTGCGGGCCGACGACACGCTGGCCACGGTCCGGCGCCCGGCCCGCGACGACCATCCCGCCGAGCCCACGCACGCGGTGCCCGCGTGACGGCCCCGGCCGTCACCGGCCCCGCCGCGTCGCCCGGCCCCGCCGGCCCGGGCGACTCTGCCGGGCCGGGAGACCCCGTCGGGCCGGGAGGCTCCGTCGGGCCGGGAGGCTCCGCGCCGAGAGGCGCGACGTTCCAGCCCACCGGGCCGCGCCCGGCCACCCGGCGGCGGGTCACGATCGCGCTGGCGGTGGTCGCCGTCGTCGTCGTGGCGTACTCGGCGCTCTCGGTCGCCCTGGGCGGATCGTCGGACGCCGCCGCCTCGCTCGACACCCGGTCGCCGGCGCCCGCGGGCACGATGGCCCTGGCCGAGATCCTCCGCCACCGCGGGGTCGACGTCGCCGCCCTCGACGACGCGCCGGCCGCGCTGAACACGGCCGGCGACACCGACCGGACGATGGTCGTGATCAGGCCGGGCCGGCTCGACCGCTTCGCGCTGCGGGATCTGCGCCGGCTCGCCGAGAACGGCGGCGACGTGGTCGTCGTGGGCGCCGGCAGCGATGTGCTGTCCGCGCTGCAGGTGCCCGTCACGACGGTCTCCGCGGTCACCCTGCCCGGCGCGCAGAACCCGACCTGCACGCTGCCCGAGGCCCGCACGGCGGGTGGCACGACGATCTCCGGGCTGCGCTACGACCGGCCGCAGGAGGCGCCCGACGGGCCCGCGGCCGGCCTCACCGTGACCTACTGCTACGCGTCTTCGGCCAGCGGCGCGCCGCTGGCCGTGGTGACGGCGCCGAACTGGTCAGGCCGGCTCGTGTTCCTCGGCGGGGCCGGCTTCCTGACCAACGCCAGCCTCGACCGGGAGGGCAACGCCGCCCTGGCGCTGGGCCTGTTGGGCCGCCACGCCCACCTCGACTGGGTGATCCAGGAACGAGCCAGCACGGACCCGGCCGGCGGCGGCAGCGTCGCCGACCTGCTCGGGCGCGGCTTCTGGTTCACCTGCCTGCAGCTGCTCATCGTGCTCGTGCTGCTGGCGCTGTGGCGCGGCCGGCGGCTCGGTCCGCCTGTGCCGGAGCCGCTGCCGGTGGTCGTGCGGGCCGCGGAGACGACGGAGGGCCGCGGCCGGCTCTACGCGGCGGCTCGGGCCCGCGAACTCGCCGCGGAGGCATTGCGCGCGGGTCTGCGGGCCCGGCTCGCCGACCGGCTGGGCCTGCCGCCGCACGGCGCGCCCGGCGCCGGTGGGACGGTGCGGGCCGGCGCCGTCGCCAAGGAGATCGGCGGCCCCGAGCCGGCGCCGCTCGTCGCCTCGGTCGCCGAGCGGACAGGTCGCCCCCCGTTGGAGATCTGGGCGCTCCTGTACGGTTCGGGCGGATCGCCGACGGCCCCCGCGGGCCCGGCCGGGCCGCCACCCGCGACCCGGCCGGCGCCCGGCATGGGCGGGACCGGCGCGGCCGGCCCCCAGCAGGCGGATCCGCCGGACGACGCAGCACTGCTGCGGCTCGCGGACGCACTCGACAACCTCGATCGGCAGGTGGGTGGAAGGTGACAAACCCGTATCCCGGCGCCTTTGCTCCCGGCGTCCCCGCGTCGGGTCACGGCGCGGCCGGCGGCCAGGGCTACCCGGGCGCGGTACCGCCCGCGGACCCGGCCCCCGAGGACGAGGCGGCCGGCGAGGTCACCATCGTCGGCGGCGACGTGCGGCGAGCGCCGTACGGCCCGCCGCCGGCCGCGCAGCCAGCCGTAGCGCCGCCCGCCGCGGCGCCGCCCGCCGCGGCCCCGCCCGCCGCGGCCCCGCCCGCCGCGGCCCCGCCGTCGCCCTGGCCGACCACGCCCGCCTCCGCGGTCCCCGCCTCGCCGCCTACTCCGGCCCCGCCCACCCGAGCCTCGCCGCCCCCGCCCGCGCGCCGGCCGACGGCCACGGCCGCGCCCGGCGTGCCGACGCCCGCGGAGCAGGAGGCCGCCCGGGCGGCGCTGATCCGGCTGCGCGCCGAGGTGTCGAAGGCCGTCATCGGGCAGGACGCGGCCGTCAGCGGCCTCGTGGTGGCGCTGCTCTGCCGCGGCCACGCGCTGCTGGAGGGCGTGCCCGGCGTGGCGAAGACGCTGCTGGTCCGCACGCTGGCCAGGGCGCTCACGCTGGAGACCAAGCGGCTCCAGTTCACCCCCGACCTGATGCCCGGCGACGTCACCGGCTCGCTGTTCTACGACAACCGCAGCTCCGAGTTCGCCTTCCGCGAGGGCCCGGTCTTCACCAACCTGCTGCTCGCCGACGAGATCAACCGCACCCCGCCGAAGACCCAGGCGGCGCTGCTGGAGGTCATGGAGGAGCGGCAGGTCAGCGTCGACGGCACCCCCCGGCCGCTGCCCAGCCCGTTCGCCGTGCTGGCCACGCAGAACCCGGTCGAGCACGAGGGCACCTACCCGCTGCCCGAGGCGCAGCTCGACCGTTTCCTGGTGAAGGTGACGCTGCCGCTGCCGTCCCGCGACGACGAGGTCAGGGTGCTCGCTCACCACGCCGGTGGCTTCGACCCCGGTGACCTCGACGCGGCCGGTGTGTCGCGCGTCGCCGGCCCGGGCGAGCTGGCGGTGGCCCGCGCCGCCGCCCGCGCCGTGCAGGTCCGGCCCGAGGTGCTGGCCTACATCGTCGATATCGCCCGGGCGACCCGCTCCGCGCCGTCGGTGCTGCTCGGGGTGTCCCCGCGTGGCGCGACGGCGCTGCTCGCGACGTCGAAGGCCTGGGCATGGCTGTCGGACCGCGGGTACGCGACCCCGGACGACGTGAAGGCCCTCGCCCGCGCGACGCTGCGGCACCGGATCAGCCTGCGCCCGGAGGCCGAGCTGGACGGCGTCACCGCGGACGTGGTGCTCGAGCAGGTGCTCGCGACCGTGCCCGTCCCCCGCTAGCGACGATGGCGATAACCGGGCGGGCGGCGGCGGTCGCGTTCATCGGCGCGATCGCCATCGCCCTGGCGCCCGTCCCCGGCCTCGTGATCCTGGTCGTCGACCTGATGATCGTCGCGCTGGTCCTGCTGGACCTGGCGCTCGCCGGGTCGGTCCGCGCGTTGGAGTTCTCCCGCAGCGGGCCGCGCGGCGCGCGCCTCGGCCAACCGGTGCCGCTGGTGCTCACGGTGAGCAACAACGGCGCCCGGACGGTGCGAGCGACGATCCGGGACGCCTGGCCGCCGTCGGCCGGGGCCCGGCCGCTGACGCACCGGGTGACCATCCCGGCCGGTGAGCGACGCTTCCTGGAGGCGACGCTCTACCCGACCCGGCGCGGCGACCGGGAGCCGTTCCGGATCACCGTCCGCTCGCTCGGGCCGCTGGGCCTCGCCGGCCGGCAGGGCCGGCACGGCTGCCCGTGGCGGGTTCGGGTGCTGCCGCCGTTCCACTCGCGCCGGCACCTGCCGTCGGCGCTCGCCCGGCTGCGCGAGGTCGAGGGCCAGGTCGCCATCCGCGGCGGCGGGGCCGGCTCCGAGTTCGACAGCCTGCGCGACTATGTGATCGGCGACGACGTCCGCAACATCGACTGGCGCGGCACCGCCCGTCGCGGCGCCGTCGTCGTCCGGACGTTCCGCCCGGAACGCGACCGCCGCGTCGTCTGCGTGCTCGACACGGCCCGCACCTCGGCGGGCCGCGTCGGCGGCTTCTCCCGGGACGCCCCCGCCGGCTCCACCGCCGCGCCGGCGACGCTGGGGGACGCACCCCGGCTCGACCACGCGCTCGATGCCGCGCTGCTGCTGACCGCCATAGCGCTGCGCGCCGGCGACCGGGTCGGGCTCGTCGCCCACGACAGCGAGGCGCGCCTGGTCCTCCCGGAGTCGAGCGAGGGCCACCTGCTGTCGCGGATGAGCGAGGCGATGGCGACGCTGGAGCCGGCGCTCGTCGAGGCCGACCACGAGGGCATCGTCTCGACGGTCCTGCGGATGACCCGCCGGCGCGCCCTGGTCGTGATCTTCACGGAGCTGGTGCCCGCGGTGATCGAGGAGTCGTTGCTGCCCGCGCTGCCGGCGCTGATGGCCCGGCACACCGTCCTGGTCGCGGCGATGCGCGACCCGCGGCTCGCCGAGCTCGCCGAGGGCCGGGGCACGGTCCGGGAGGTCTACGCGGCGGCGTCCGCCGAGCAGACGCTGCTGCGCCGCCGCCAGCTCACCGAGGAACTGCGCGGCCGCGGCGTCGAGGTCGTCGACGCCCCACCCGACCGCTACGCCCCCGCCGTCACCGACGCCTACCTGACCCTCAAAGCCCTCGGCCGCCTGTAGCTCGCCGGCCGGACCCTCGCACCCGGCCTTATCGAGGCAGGCGACATCAGGGTCCGGGCCGTCGGTTCGACCCCGATGTCGCCTGCCTCAACGCCAGGCGAGTTGCCCGCGGCGGCCCTTGAGGCTCCCGGGCACAACCACGCGGGGGCACAAAGGGCCGCGAACCGCGACGACCTACGCTGATGGCCATGAGCCACCCATCTGTTGCTGACCGCGACCGCGCGCACGGCGTGACCGGCCGATGACCCGCGTCGACGTCGAGTACCGCACCGGGGTGCGCCGGCGGATCGCCGTGGGGGCGCGCCTGGTCGGAAGCTGGGACGAGGCCGGCCGGCACAGCGACACCTGGGCGTCGATGCCGATGACGGCCGCCGTGGGCCCGGATGGCTGCCCGGTGTTCCGGGCGACGGTCACGCTGGATGCCAGCACGCCTACCACCTTCCGCTGGGGCGTATGGCTGGCACGCGACGACGGATCGCAATTCTGGGGAATCCCCGGTGAGGTGGCGGACCCGGCCTCCACCGATCAGGTCCGCACGCTCGAACTCGGGCCGACCGCCCCGGCGAAGGTCAGCGCCACGTTCACCCTCAGCAGCCAGCATTTCCTCGGCGCCGTTGCGGGCCGGAGCGCCGGCGCCGACGGCGACGCCTCAGCGGCACCGGCACCGACACCGGCACCCGCACCCGCACCCGCACCCGCGGATCAGATCCTGTTCCGGGTGTGGGCGCCGCACGCCCGCGGCGTCGAGGTCGCCTTCGGCGGCGAGAGCGGCTACATCGCCGACGACGGGCAGGGCGAGGACGTCGGCGCCGCGCGGCTGCCGATGCGACCGGGCCCGGGCGGCGTGTGGGAGGCCGCGGCGGACGGGTTCGCCGGCTGGGCGGGGCGGCGGTATCTCTACCGAGTCACCCGGGAGGACGGCTCGGTCGGCTGGCGGACGGACATGTACTCCCGGCAGCAGGCCGGCGGCGGCGACGTCAACCCGCGGGGCGCGCGCTACGGCGGAACCGCCGCCGACCTGGACGGGACCGTCAGCTGCTCGGTGGTCGTCGACCCGCGGCCGGCGCCGGCCGGTTTCTGGAACGACGAGCTCGACCCGGCCCATCCGCTGCCCCGGCGCGTCGAGGATCTGGTGATCTACGAGCTGCACGTCGGCGCGCTGGGCTTCGGGACGACCACGGCGGGTACGTTTTCCGACGCGGTCGCCTTCGTCGACTATCTCGTCGACCTCGGGGTGAACGCCGTGGAGCTGCTGCCTGTGCTGGAGTTCAGCGGCAGCCGTTCGTGGGGGTACGGAACGTCGCATTTCCTCGCCGTGGAGAAGAGCGCTGGCGGCCGGGACGGCCTCGCCCGATTCGTCCGCGCCTGTCACCGGCGCGGCCTCGCGGTGATCGTGGACATGGTGTTCAACCACTACACCCAGGACGCCGACCGGGTCGCCTGGATGTATGACACGACGACACCCAGCCACAACGCGTACTACTGGTACGAGGGTTCCGACGCGGACCACGCGGAGTTCCCGGACGGCGGCTACGTCGACAATCTCTCGTCCGGCTTCGCGCCGCGGTACGGCGACGAACAGGTCCGCGCGCTGTTCGTCGCGAGCGCCGTCGCGCTGCTCGAGGAGTTCCACGTCGACGGTTTCCGGCTGGACCAGACGACGTCGATCCACCTGTACAACGCGCTGCACGCGGACGGGCGCCCGGTCGGCGCGGCGAACGTCGCCGGCCGCAAGTTCCTGCGGGAGCTGTGCCAGACGCTGCGGATGGTGGCGCCCGACGTCATCCTGATCGCCGAGGACCATTCCGGCTGGGACGCCGTGACCCGCCCGGCGGCGGCGGGCGGACTCGGCTTCGACGCCACCTGGTACGTGGACTTCTACCACCACCTGATCGGCGACAAGGGCGAGGGGCCGCAGTACGCGCGACTGTTGGAAACGGCCGGCCGGGACCTGACCGGGCCGCTGGCGATGGGCCTTTTCGCCGGGGCTCTCACCGGTGCCGCGAACAGGACGGTCGTCTACCCGGAAAGCCACGACGAGGCCGGCAACTCGGAGCATTCGGAACGCAACATCCTCGTCGCGGTGAACGACGCGCCGCTTGTGGGTGAGACCCGCTGGTATGCCGAAGCGAGAATTCGATGCGTCACCGCGCTGGCCCTGCTTTCCCCGGGAACGCCGATGTTCCTGATGGGCGACGAGGTCGGCGCCGCCAAGGCCTACACCTACAACCATTTCTCCGAGGAGAAGGAAGACCTCCACGGGCTGCGCGCAGGCGCCGGGGCGGGTCTGTTCGCCGCGCACCGCGACCTGGCCCTGCTCCGGCGCGGTTCGGCCGCCGCCCGGTCCCGCGAGATCGAGATCCTGCACACCAACGACCCGGCCCGCGTCCTCGCCTTCCGCCGCTGGCCGGCCCACGCCGCCGGGAGCGAGGAGACCGAACAGAACGCAGAGATCGGCGGGGAGCTGCTGATCGTCGTCAGCCTGAACAACGAGCCGTTCCCGAGCTACCTGCTGCGTCACCCGTCGGTGGCGGGCGCACCGTGGCGCCTGCGGCTGAGCACCGACGCCGCCCGCTACGGCGGCCGCGGCGGCCCCGCCGCCGAGACGCTCACCCCGGGCGCCGACGGCGCGCTGGACCTCGCCCTCCCGGCCATCACCGCCCTCGTCTTCGAGCGATAACCGGCAACGACCCGGCCCGGCCGGGGCCGAAGATCGCCGCCTGCGTGTCACCGCCGTCGCGCTTCGGCCGACACCACGACGCCGACGACACGCTCGCGGCGATCAAGGATCGGCGCGGCGCGGCGGGTCACGCGACGGGCGCGAGGTCCGCTCGCAGGGACGCCTCCAGGTCGCCGTCCTCGCCGTGGGAGGCGGCCCGGGAGCCGTAGATCCAGATGTAGGCCACGAACAGGACCCAGGCGAGCACGCCGATGCCGATGCGAACCGCCGTCGGCAGGCCGGACGGCGTCACGAACGCCTCGATCACACCCGAGAGAGCGAGCGCGACGGCGAGCCCGATCGCGATCGACACCGCCGCGCGGCCCTCGGCCGCGAGCGCCTCGGACCGGCGGCGACCGCCCGGCGCGATGATCGACCAGCCGAGCCGCAGGCCGACCGCCCCGGCGACGAAGACGACGGTCAGCTCGAGCAGACCGTGCGGCAGGATCAGCGAGAAGAACTGCCCACTCTGGCCGCAGCTGGACATGTAGCCGCCGACGACGCCCAGGTTCAGCGAGTTCTCCAGCAGGACGATCAGGGTCGGCACGCCGAGCAGGGCACCCAGCGCGATCGCCTGCGCGGACACCCAGGCGTTGTTCGTCCAGATCTGGCTCGCGAACGAGCCCGCCGGGTTCTCGGTGTAATAGGACGCGAAGTCGTGCCGGCACAGCTGCGTCACGTCGTCCGGCGGGACGAGCTGGGCCTGCGCCGACGAGTCGTAGACGATCCACAGCGCGCAGGCGAGGGCGAACAGCACGCACAGCAGCGTTGTCGCCACGGCCCACCAGCGACGGGCGTAGACCGCGGCGGGGAAGGTGACGGTGAAGTACCGGGCCACCACGTGCCAGCCGGGATCGACCGTGCCGGTGACGGCCGCCCGGGCCCGGATCACCAGCGAGGACAGGTCGTCCACCATGGCCTGGTCGCTGAAACGGCTCCTGATCACCGACAGCTGGGTGGCGACCCGCTGGTAGAGCTCGACGAGCTCCTCGAGCTCCTCCCGCGGCATCTTCCGCGGCCGGTTCGCCGCGTCGACGAGGTGGCGCAGCCGGAACCACTCCGGCCGGTGGACGGCGACGTACGCGTCCAGGTCCATCAGCCCGCCCTGGTGAGCCACGGCAGGCGCGACGACACTCCTGCCTCGCACCTCCGGCGGCCGCCGTCCTCGGAGCCACCCAGCGCCGTCGCCATCCGCACTCCCTGCCCGACCGCTCGACCGCCCGCCACCGCAGATCACGCCTAGCCTCAGGCACCGCATACTGTCAGACCGCCCGGCAGCGCCCGCGACCCCGTCGCCGATCCGACCGGCGGCACCGCCCTGTCCGGCCGCCCGCGCGGGCGTCGAGAAGGCGACCCAGGGGGTGCCGGGCCACGGCGATGGTCGACGATGGAGCGATGCGCGGGCCGGCGACACGGGCGGCGGCCGGCAGAGCGGAGGGACCCACCGTGGGTGTGCAGCACAGCGCGCGGGACGCCGCCGGATGAGCCAGATCGTCACCGGCGAGGCGGTCGCGATCGACCTGCGGCCCGCCCGGCTCGGTTCCCGCATGATCGCCGGGCTGGTCGACCTGGTGATCCAGCTGTTCGTGCTCTACAGCGTGCTGGCCGTCGCGGTCATCGCGATCAATCCGCAGGACGACGCGCTGACCGCCGCGCTCGTCATCGTCGTCTACGTCGGGACGATGCTCGGCTATCCGGTGGTGTTCGAGACGTTCATGCGCGGCCGGACCGCCGGGAAGATGCTGATGAAGCTGCGGGTCGTGCGGGACGACGGCGGCCCGGTCCGCTTCCGGCACGCGTTCGTCCGCGGCCTCATCGGGGCGGTCGTCGAGCGGCCCGGGGCGTTGTTCGGGCTGCCCGCCGTCGTGGCGATGCTGTTCTCCAACCGGTCGAAGCGGCTGGGTGACCTGTTCGCCGGCACCGTCGTGATCCACGAGGGTGTGCCGACGATGGCCGGGGTGGTACCGGCGGTGCCGATGCAGCTGGCCGGCTGGGTCACCCGGCTGGATCTCACCGGCCTCGACGACGAGCTGACCGGCACCGTCCGCGGCTTCCTCGGCCGGGTGCACGAGCTGTCCCCTGAGGCGCAGCAGCGGATCGGCGGGGAGCTGGTCGCCCAGGTGCGCGCCGCGGTCACGCCGCCGCCCCCGCCCGGCACGCCCGGGTGGGCCTTCCTGTCGGCGGTGCTGGCCGAGCGGACCCGGCGGTCCTACCGGAGGCTGCGCACGGTGTCCCGGGCGCGGTACGGGCCGGGCGAGATTCCCGGGGTGCCGCTCCATTACTACCCCCGGCACCTGCTCACGCCCGAGGTGCTCGCCCCGCCGCCGACGCCCGTCTACGCCCCGCCGGTGTGGTCGGAGGGCTATCCGGCGGCCGGCCACCAGAATCCCGGCCACCATGCTCCCGGCTACCAAGCTCCCGGCTACCAAGCTCCCGGCTACCGGCCAGCCGGCCACCAAGCTCCCGGCTACCAGCCGGCCGGCTACCAGCCTGCCGGTCAGCCGGCTTCCGGCCAGCCGGCTGTTGGCTATCCCCAGTCCGGCGCCGGCTATCCGCCGCCGGGCGTCCCGGCCCACGTGCCCGCCGCGCCCGGGCCGCCGGCGGGCACGCCGCACCACTGATCCCTAGCCCGTCAGGTTGACATTGCCGGGTGAGGGTCTCCGGCCCAGCCTGACGAGATGATGTCAGAGTCTGCGCCGCCCCAGCCGGAGCGCATCCGGCGGCGCGGCGGTCAGGAACCCTGCCGCCAGGAGTTCAGGTACTCCACCTGCGTCGGCGTCAACGCGTCGATCTCGATGCCCATCGTCTCGATCTTGAGTGTGGCGACCCGCTTGTCGATCTCCGCCGGGACGTCGTGGACGCCCGGGGCGAGCGACCGCGCGGCCGTAGTCAGCCACTCGGCCGTCAGCGCCTGGTCGGCGAACGACATGTCCATCACCGCCGCCGGGTGCCCCTCGGCAGCGCCCAGGTTGACCAGCCGGCCCTCGGCGAGCAGCAGCACCCGCCGGCCGTCGGCCAGCACGTACTCGTCGGTGCTCGGCCGGACGCGGCGCGGCCCGTCCACGGCCATCGCGGCCAGGCCCACCACGTCGACCTCGACGTCGAAGTGCCCGGAGTTGGCCAGGATCGCGCCGTCGCGCATCCGCTCGATGTGTTCCGGCCGGATCACGTCCCGGTTGCCGGTGACCGTGATGAACACGTCCCCCACCGCCGCCGCCTTGGCCATCGGCAGCACCCGGAAGCCGTCCATCGCCGCGTCGAGCGCCTTGGTCGCGTCGATCTCGGTGACGACCACGCTGGCGCCCATCCCCTTGGCCCGCGAGGCCACGCCCCGGCCGCAGTAGCCGTACCCGGCCACGACCACCGTCTTGCCCGCGAGCAGCGTGTTCGTCGCGCGGAAGATGGCGTCCAGGGTGGACTGGCCGGTGCCGTAGCGGTTGTCGAACATGTGCTTGGTGTCGGTGTCGTTGACCGCGACCACGGGGAACCGCAAGGCGCCCTCGGCGGCCATCCGCCGCAGCCGGATCACCCCGGTGGTGGTCTCCTCGCAGCCGGCGAGCACGCCGTCGAGCACGTCCTGGCGGGTGGTGTGCAGGGTGTTGACCAGGTCGCAGCCGTCGTCGAAGACGTAGTGCGGAGCCAGGTCGAGGGCAGCGTCGATGTGCGCGTAGTAGCCGTCGCGGCCGACGCCGCCGCGGGCGTACGTCGACACGCCGTACTCGACGACGAGGGCCGCGGCCGTGTCGTCCTGGGTGGACAGCGGGTTCGACGCGCACAGCACCACCTCGGCGCCGCCGGCGACCAGCGTCCGCATGAGGTTCGCGGTCTCGGTGGTGACGTGCATGCAGGCCGCGATCCTGGCGCCGGCGAACGGCCGCTCCCGGGCCAGCCGGGCGCGCACCTGGCGCAGCACCGGCATCGCCCGGTCGGCCCACTCGATCCTGGTGACGCCCTGCTCGGCCAGCGCCAGGTCGGCGACGTCGTGCCGGGGCAGACCGGCCGCCGGCTCTGCCGGGGCGGTGGTGGTGGAGGTCGTCGCGGTCACGGGGTTGCCGCCTCTCGTTCTCGATCGGTCGCCCGCCGCGGCGCGTCGGGCGGCCGGCGGGGTCAGGCACGGCGCCGGCCACGCCGGCACGGCGGGCACGGCTGGGCACGGTGGGTTGTGGCTCGGCGCCGTACCGAGGACGACGATCCAGCCGGCGGTCAGTCCCTGTCAACGAAGCTGACAGAAGGCTGTAAGCTTTCGTGCCAACGAAGGCTCGCTCCGGCTACGCTTCGCCTCGTGATCGCTTCCCAAGGCGGTACCCAAGGCGGCCTGACCCCGGCCGCGGCACGACTGCCGGGCGCAGGCGAGCCGCGCGGTCACGGCGGCATCGTGCCGGGGCCGCGCGTGCCCGGCGGCACCCTGCCGGTCCGAGCCTTCCTGGCTGCTCAGGCACGGGAGGCACAGTTCGTGCGGGAGGTACTCGACCGGCTGCGGGCCCGTGTCCGGCTGCGGCCGGAGCAGCGGCTGCCGATCGCCAAGGCGGCCGACGTGCTGGACACGACGCCGCGGATGCTGCGCTACCGCGAGTCGCTAGGGCTGGTGACGCCGGCGCGGTCGCCGGGCGGGCATCGCGAGTACGGCGAGCGCGAGCTGCTCGCCGCCGCGTACGCCGACGAGCTGGAGCGCCGCTACCAGATCAGCCCCAGCGACCTGGCGTTCGCGGTGCGGGTCCTGGCCGAGCCCGCCGTCGCGGCCGACGTCCGCCGGCTCGGCGAGCTCACCCGCCGCATCAGCCCGGCCCCGCCCGTGGCCGCCCTCGACTTCGAGGCCCAGAAGGCCCGCCGCCTGCTCGACCTCCCCTGAACGGACCGACCGCGCCGTCGCATGATCGCGGGTTGCGCCCCGCGGTGGTCGTGAATCGACCGCCGACACGACCATCCGGGGGCACAACCCGCCATCATGCCTCGCCGCCGGCCGAGGGCTCGCCGTCAGCCGGGGCCTGGGCCGCCGTCCTGGCCTGGGAACTGGCCGCCCGATCCGGGTCCGCCATCTCCGCCGCCCCCGCCCCCGCCCCCGCCCGCACCCGTGCCCGCGCCGGTGCCGTCGCCGCCGGGGACGGTCGGAGTCGGGCCGGGCTGGCTGGGGAAGGGCTGGCCGGTGTTCGGGTCGATCAGAACGGTCCCCGGCGACGGCGTCGCCGGCGGCGGGGTGTTCAGCAGGCCGCCCTTGGTGCCCTGCACGGTCTTCGGGTCGGCCTTGGCCAGCGGGACCACCGGCGCGCCCTGCAACGCGGGCTTCAGCGTCCGGCTGAAGATCAGCGCCGGCAGGTCACCACCGAACACCCGGGGCCAGGTCCTGTTGTCCGCCTGGACGTTGCGCAGCTCGTTCTCGACCTGCCGGCCGCGCCAGTCGCCCACCTCGACGGCGGACGCCATCTGCGGGGTGAAGCCGATGAACCAGGCGCTGGAGTAGCTGTCGTTCGTGCCGGTCTTGCCGGCGACCGGCCGACCGATCGCGGCCTTCGTGCCGGTCCCCTTGGTGACGACGCCCGCCAGCACGCTGGAGACCGTGTTAGCGATCTTCGGGTCGAGGACCTGCTTGCAGTCCGGCTGCGGCGCGATGTCGACGTTCTTGTTGGCCGAGTCGGTCGCCGACGTCACGTACCGCGGCGCGCAGTACTTCCCGCTGGCGGCGATCGTCGCGTAGGCGTTCGCCATGTCCAGCGGGGAGACCGGGGTCTGCTGGCTGATCGTCAGACCGCCGAACGTCGGGTGCGCGTTCTTGAGGTCCTTGGCCGGGACCCCGAGGCGCTCGGCCATGTCGGCGACCGACATGACGCCGACCTTCTCCTCCAGCTGGATGTAGTACGTGTTCACCGAGTCCCAGGTCCCGGTGTTCATGTCGTAGATGCCAGCCTCGGCGGGGTCGGCGTTGGTGTAGCCCTTGGCGCATTCGTCGTCGCCCTCGCGCTCGATCGGGAACGCGTCAGTCGTGTAGCACGCCGGCGAGTAGAACGCCGTCGACGTGCCGTATCCCTGTTCGAGCGCCGCGGCCATGGTGAACGTCTTGAACGCCGAACCGGGCTCGAACTGGGCGAGGGTCGGCAGCGCCAGCTTGGTCTGGAACTGCGAGCTGTCGACGCCGTAGGCCTGGTTGACCGCCATCGCCAGGATGTTGCCCGTGCCCGGTTGAACGACGACCTCGGTCGACGAGACCCGGTTCGTCTTGCCCATCGTCGTGTCGACGGCGTTCTGCGCGGCCTGCTGGACCTTCGTGTCCAGGGTTGTGTGGATCTCCAGGCCGCCCTCGTAGACCCTGCGCTGCCGCTCCTCCGGCGTCGCGCCCAGCGACTTGTCGGACAGCAGCTGCGTCCGCACGTAGTCGCAGAAGAACGGCGCGGCCGACTCGACGCACGAGTCCACCGACTGGCCGCTGGTGATGTTCAGCGCGATCGGCATCTGCTTCGCCGCGTCGGCCTGGGTCCGCGAGATGTACGTGTTGGTCGCCATCGCGTCCAGCACCTCGTTGCGGCGCTTCTTCGCGGCGTCCGGGTTCGTCGACGGGTCGTAGCGCGACGGGCTCTGCACGAGACCCGCCAGCATCGCCGCCTGCACGAGAGTCAGCTTGGACACGTCGACACCGAAGTAATGCTGCGCGGCCGTGCCCACGCCGTAGGCCCCGTCGCCGAAATAGGCGATGTTCAGGTAGCGGGTGAGAATCTCGTCCTTCGGGAGCTTCTTTTCCAGCGCCGCCGCATAACGCAGCTCCTGGATCTTCCGGCTCACCGACGGATCCGTCGCGGCCTTGCGCTCCTCGGGCGTCCGCGCATTCTGCAGCAGCACGTTCTTGACGTACTGCTGGGTGAGCGTCGAGCCACCCTGCTGGACGTCGCCGGACTCGCCGTTGCGCAGCGCCGCTCGCAGCACGCCCTTGGGGTCGAACCCGCCGTGCTCGTAGAACCGCGAGTCCTCGATCGCCACGATCGCGTCCCGCATGATCTTCGGAATCTGCTCGCCGTCCACGACGACCCGGTTCTGCTCGCCGTGCAGCGTCGCGATCACGGTGCCGTCGCCGGCGACGATCTCCGAGTTCTGCGGCAGCGGCGGGGTCGCCAGGTCGGAGGGCAGGTCCAGGTAGTGGTCGGCCGAGGCCTTGGCGAACAGGCCGACACCGGCGACCACCGGCAGCGCGAGCAGCGCCGTCACCAGGCCGATCGACAGCGTGAGCATCGCCGCACGCTTGGAGAACGTCCTCCGGCTACGGCTCGGCGGCGGCTGCGGCGGGCCAGGCTGGTCGAGCAGCCGGCGCAGGTTCGTCGTCGATCCGACACCCCCGGCGCCGCCTGCGGAGGGGCCGATGCCGCCCGGCCGCCCGCCTCGGGCCGCCCGGAAGGCGTGCGTCGACCGGCCGGCAGGGCTCGAGCGGTTGGCGGAACTCGACCGGTTGGCGTGGCGCCCCGGCGCCGCGCCGCGGGTCGACGGGCCGACCGGACCTGTGGCCGGTGTCTGCGTGTCCCGTCCGGCAGCCGTGGCCGTCACCCCCAGCGCGAGATTGCGACGTCGGTCCAGCCGGTGCGGCCGGAGACGTGTCGGTGGACCCGTCCAGCATGCGTGAGCCGCCGGAAGGTCGCCGGGCGACGTCCGGTCTGGAGCCGTCACACCGGCATCACCAGCTCCGCACGCGTGCCCCGCGAACCGTACCGTCGCGGGCAGCCACAACCGTACCGGATGCGCCTCGGGCCAACGGAACGTAACCCACGTGTCCCGACGTGCCGGTCGTGACCGGATCGGCGCGCGCCGGCCGGCGCGCCCCGGTCAGCGCGCCCCGGTCAGTGGACGCGGTCGAGGTCGTGGATGGCCGGCTCGAGGCTCGGGTCGATGCCGATGAGCATCGCGAGGTAGACGGCGGCGTAGTCGAGCAGCCCGACGAGCGAGGCGAGCCGCTCGACCGGGTACGTGCCCGCCGCGGACAGCTCCGTCACGCCGACGCCGCGTTCCGCGGCCACCGTGACGCTCGCGTCGGCCCGGCGGCTGACGTCGTCGTGCTCGTTGCCCGGGTCGCGCAGCAGGATCAGCCGCAGCCGGGTGGTGGGTTCGTCGTCGACCCGGTCGCGGAAGAAGTCGTCGAACTCGTCGCCGCCGGCCGCAGCCGCGGCGGCTCGCGCCCCGAAGACGCCGTCGAACGCGGCGATCTGGTAGATCGCCGGATGCGGCAGGCCGCCGTGCAGCACCGGGTACTTGGCGGTGACGGCGAGCTGGGTCGCCGCGCGGCTCGCCGCGGCGGCGGTCGCCGCCGACGTGCCCCAGATCATCGGCAGCGAGCCGGCCAGCTCCAGGGCGAGCAGCTTCGCCGGGTTGACGAACGACTCGCTCGACGGGCGGCTGCGGGTCGCGATCTCCTCGAGCCGGCCCGCCGCCGCCTCGGCGCCGGCGGCCGCGTCCCGGCAGATCCCGAGCGAGGCGCCGGCCACCAGCAGCGGCGTTGCCAGCGCCCACAGGCTTGCCCGCTCCGGCCGGACACCGTCGATCGCGACGAACGGGGCGCGGGCCCGCTCCGCGAGGAACTGCAGCGGCGATCCCGCCGGGCCGACGGCGAGGATGCGACAACCTCGCCGATCGGCGTCCTCGACCGCGTTCAGGGTGAGCGGGGACCGCCCCGAGCCGGACACGGCGAGCACGACGTCGGCGACGCCGACCCAGCCGGGCAGCCCGTGGTCGTGATGACCGATGACCGGCACCGGGCTCGTCGCGCCCGCCGCGGCGACCAGCACGTCGGCGGCACCGGCGGCCGCGCCGGTGCCGACCACCACGACGGCCCGCGGGCGCCCGTCAGCGCCGAGCCGGCCGACACCGGCCTCCTCGGCGAGGCGCCAGGTCTCGCGGATCTGACGCGCGCCGGTCGCCAGCTCGCGCAGCAGCCCGCCCGGGTCGGCGGAGGCCAGCCGGTCAGGTTCGTCCAGGACGCGCTCGTCGACGTACACGTTGGACGTCAACCGCGCTCGTGTCCCCGGCAATCCGGGGACGTCCGCGACCCGGCCGCCCCGTCATCGCCCCGCATGTCAGGACGACGCGGGCGCGGCCGGCTCCGGGAAGGGCGTCGCCTCGTCGAGCAGCATCACCGGAATGTCGTCCCGCACCGGGAACGCCAGGTTGCAGGCGGTGCAGACGAGCACGGGGGCACCCGCGAGGGTGTCCTGGCGCAGCGGTGCGTGCTGCGGACACGGGCACGCGAGGATTTCCAACAGGAGCGGATCGAGGCTCATCTCGGCACTAATCCCTTCCACCACGGATGCTGGCGAGGACCTCGTCCCTGCGCCGGCTCATGGCGTCATCATCGCCTGCCTCCACGTTGAGGCGCAGCAGCGGTTCGGTGTTGGACGGCCGCAGGTTGAACCACGAGCCGTCGGCGAACGACATCGTCAGACCGTCCATGTGGTCGATGTCGGTCGCCTCGTCCGCGTATGCGGCCTCGATCGACCGCATCGACGCCTGCGCGTCGGCGACCTCGGAGTTGATCTCGCCGGACACGGCGTAGGGCGCGTATCCGTCGAGCAGCTCCGACAGCGGCCGGCTCTGCCCGCCGAGCGCGGCGAGCACGTGCAGCGCGGCGAGCATGCCCGAGTCGGCCCGCCAGAAGTCACGGAAGTAGAAGTGCCCCGAGTGCTCGCCACCGAACACGGCGCCCGTGCGGGCCATCTCCGCCTTGATGAACGAGTGCCCCACCCGGGTGCGCACCGGGGACCCGCCGAGCTTCGAGACCAGCTCGGGGACGGCCCGGCTGACGATCACGTTGTGGATGATCGTCCCGCCCGGCTCGCGGGCCAGCTCCCGCTCGGCGACCAGCCCGGTGATCGTCGACGGGGACACCAGCCCGCCGCGCTCGTCGACCACGAAGCAGCGGTCGGCGTCACCGTCGAACGCGAGGCCGATGTCGGCGCCGCTGTCCCGGACGGCCGCCTGCAGGTCGCGCAGGTTCTCCGGCTCGATCGGGTTCGCCTCGTGGTTCGGGAAGCTGCCGTCGAGCTCGAAGTACAGCGGGACCAGGTCGACGGGCAGGCCGTCGAACGCCACGGGGACGGTGAGCCCGCCCATGCCGTTACCGGCGTCCACGGCGACCTTCAGCGGCCGGATGCCGGACAGGTCGACGAGCGTGCGCAGATGGGCGACGTAGGCGTCGCGCAGGTCGACCTCGCGGACGGTGCCCCGGCGACCCGTGGCCGTCGGTACGCCGCTCGCGACCATGTCGCGGATCTCGGCGAGGCCGGTCTCCTGCCCGATCGGCGCGGCGCCGGCGCGGCACATCTTGATCCCGTTGTACTTCGCCGGGTTGTGCGACGCGGTGAACATCGCGCCGGGAATACCCATCGAGCCGGCGGCGAAATAGAGCAGGTCCGTCGAGCCCAGGCCGGCGAGCACGACGTCGGCACCCTGGCTGACAGCGCCGTCGGCGAATGCCGCGGACAGCGGGATGGACGAATCCCGCATGTCGTGCGCTATGACGATCTCGGTCGCGCCGAGCAGCCGGACGAACGCGGCGCCGGTCGCGCGGGCGATGTCCGCGTCGAACTCGGACGGCACGACTCCGCGCACGTCATACGCCTTGAAGATCCGGGCGAGGTCCAGCCCCATTCCCCTCCACCTTCCGCACCCCGTCTCGCGGTCGGCGGACCGCCGCGGCTGGCTGTATCTGTCTGGCTGACTGATGGATGATTGTCGACGTGCCCGTGCCGGCCACGTGCCCGCGCCGGCGGCCCGGCGTCGTCCGGGCAAGTCATGTCCCGCCGGCGCGACCGCGGATGGCGGCTGCTGCGCTGTGGCCGGTGCCCGGCGACGCGACCGACCCTATCGGGCGTCCCGCCGGCACCCACGGACGGCCCGCCTGGCCGGCGGCGGCGGTTGGCAGCCGGCGACGCCCGCCGGCGCTGGTCCAGCGCTGGCCGCGGCAGCGAGGGCGCCAGGCGGCCGGAAAGCTGGGCTGATCGAGAAGCCCAGGTGGATCAGCCCAGCCGGGGTCGGTCGAACGGCTGGGCTGGAGCTGGAGCTGCTGGCCCCTGCCGAGCTGCTGGCCCGGGCTAGGAGGTGGGAACGGCCCGCAGATGGCCGCGGCGGCCGCCGCCGGGGTCATCCCGGGGCGGCTGGTCGGAGCCGGCGGGCACCGGGCCGTGGCCGGGTACGGGCCCGTACCCCTGCACCGGTCCGTACCCGGGTGGGTCACCGGGCAGCGCGCCGGGCCTCGCGACCTCGCGGACGACGTCCGCGAGCGCCTCGAGATCGTCGGTGGCCGGGTTGCGCGGGGGTTCCGGATCGATGCGCACCACCGCCCAGCCCCGCGGCACGGTCAGCCGGTCGGCGTGCGGGCCGCACAGGTCGTACGAGTGTGGTTCCACGTACGGCGACAGCGGCCCGAGCACCGCGGTGGACTCCGCGTAAGCGTAGGTGAGTGTGGCAACCGCGACCGCGGAACAGGCCGAGCGGGAGCAGCGCCGGGGTTTCACGTTCCGGACGGTAGACCCCGGAAAGGGCGGCGGCCACCACCGCCCGCCGTGTCGCGCCTGACACGAAGCCACTGTGACTTAACCTGACCCGATCCATCACTTTGCGTTGTCCAACAGCGACATCGGGCGCTGGCTCAATGTATTTATCTCATTACTGTAAGTTGCATTCTCGGTTCCGTCGGCGCGTTCAAGCCCGCCTTTCGCCGCGTCGTCCCGGAGTATCAAGCCGAGTACCCAGACGTGCCGGAGTACACCGACACCCGGCGACAAGCAACCGACGCTCCCCGAACCCGCGCTACCCTGAGGCGGTGGTCGACGAAGCACCGGCGCGCGAGCCGCTGCCCGTCGTGCCCTTCCCGACGCCCATGCGGCGGCCTATCCCCGCGCGCCGCCGGCGCGACCGGCGCGGCCGCGGCATGCGGGGGACGCTCTTCCCCCCGGACGTACCCGCCTACTCGACCCGCGGCGAGCGGTTCGACGACCTCGTCCTCGACGCGGTCGAGCATCTCGACCTGCGCTGGTCCGACCAGCTCGCCGGCGTCGAGTTCGCCGTGGAGGACGTGCCCCCCGTCGGCGTGTCCGACGACGCGGTGCCGCTCGCCCTTTACCAGCCCGGCACCGGCCGCGGCCGGTCCGCGACACCCCGGCGCATCGTCGTCTACCGCCGCCCGCTGGAGGCCCGAGCCGTCGACACCGAGGACCTCGCCGAGCTCGTCCTCGACGCGATCATCCACGAGGTCGCCGACATGCTCGGCGTCGACCCGGCCGTCATCGACCCCGAAGGCCACGGCTGGGGCGACGAGGAGTAGGGCGCGTCTCGTCGATCGTCGGCCGCGCCGAGATCCACGAGACGCCTGCCAGCCGGCGCGGCGTCAGGAGGCCGGCGAAGCCGACCTACGATGACGGCCTGTTCGACCGTTTCGGCGGCAGAACCGCGACGCAACCTCCGGGAGAGCCAGCAGGATGAGCGCAGACGCCCAGGCACACGGCGCCGTCGTGGCGGGAGCCCGGGTGCCCGCGTCGCCCGAGCCCAGGGCCGCGGGCGCCCCCGCCGGAGCCGTCGGGCCGGCGCCGAGCCAGCCCGCGCCGGCCGCGCGGCTGCTGCCGATGTACGGGCAGGTGCAGCACTACGCGTGGGGCTCGCCCGCCGCGATCTACGACCTGCTCGGCGAGGCACCCAGCGGGCAGCCGGCGGCCGAGCTGTGGCTCGGCACCCATCCGGTCGCCCCCGCCGAGCTCGACGACGCCGGCCGCCGCCGGCCCGCCGCCGACCTGCTCGGCTCGCTCCCGTTCCTGCTCAAGGTCCTCGCCGCCGAGAAGGCGCTGTCGCTGCAGGTCCACCCCGACCGGACGCAGGCCCGCGCGGGCTTCGACGCCGAGGAGCGGGCCGGCATCGCCCGGGACGCACCGGGCCGGCGGTACCGCGACCCCAACCACAAGCCCGAGCTGATCGTCGCGCTCACCCCGTTCCGGGCGTTGGCCGGAATCCGCGAGCCGGCACGGACCCTCGCCGTCGTCGACGCCTTCGGCGTCGCCGGGCTGTCCGCCGCGTTCCGCCCGCTCGCCGCCGATCCGGTTCGCGGCGCGGCGTCCGTCCTGCGCGCGCTGCTGACGCTGCCGCGCGAGCGCGGCCGGGCGCTCGCCGGCGAGCTCACCCGCGCGGCGGCGACGGCCCTGGCCCGTGGCGCCGGCGGCGACGCCGGCCGGGCGGCGGACCTCGTCGGCCGACTCGCCGCCGCGCATCCCGGCGACGTGGGCATCGCCGCCGCGCTGCTGCTCAACGACGTCACGCTGCGGCCCGGCGAGGCCCTGTTCCAGCCCGCACGACTACTGCACGCCTACGTCCACGGCGTCGGCATCGAGATCATGGCGACGTCCGACAACGTGCTGCGCGGCGGCCTCACCCCCAAGCACATCGACGTCGACGAGCTGCTGCGACTGGTCGACCCGACACCCTCGGGCGCGCCGGTCCTCGCTGCGAAGACGCTGCGCGCCGGCGCGGGCGGGCTGGTGCGCTACTGGCCGGTGCCGGTCGACGACTTCGTGCTCGCCGAGGCGATCTGCGCCGGCGGCGAGGTCACGCTGAACCGGCCGGCGGTGCTGCTCGCCGTCGACGGCGCCGTGGACGTCCACATCGGCGCCGCGCAGGGCGCCACGCCGGCCGCCGCGGCGGGCGCAGGAACGGTGGACGGCAGAGGAACGGCGGCGGGAGCAGGTTCGGCGGACGGCGCAGGTTCGGCGGACGGCGCAGGTTCGGCCGACGGCGCCGCGGGCCAGCCCGCCGCTGGGACGTCGATCCATCTCGCCCGGGGCCAGGCGGCGGCGCTGACCGCGCCTGCCGAGGTGACCCTCCGCGGCACCGGCCGGGTCTTCGCGGCCCGCCCCGGAACTCGACCCGCCGCCCGCGCAACCTGACGATCCACCGCTCGGGCGGCGCCGAGGCAGGCAGCGCCATCCGGGCAGGCCAAATTGGGGTTCCGCGGGGCCGTTCCGCCCCAGTATCGCCTGCCTCCATGACTGCGCCCGCCGGTTCACCGGGGCGCTGTCCCGCCAGCGGCGCGGCCGGTCTGACTACCGCGCGGCCGCCGGGGCCGCGACGAGGACGGCCGGGCCGACTGGATCCGCCGCGGCGACGGGCAGGACCGAGCTGACGGAGCGCAGCCGAGCCGCACCCGCGCCCGCGCCGTCCGCCGCCGGATCGCCCGACGCCGAGCCGGTCGACGATCCGCCGGTCGGCCTGCCCAACGCCTCGGTCACGCCGAGCGGACCGCCGGACGGCGACAGCGTGCCGCCGGCATAGTCGGCGGGCAGCGGGACGATGGTCGTCCGTCCGCCGGCGACCGTGACCGTCCGGCCCTCGAGCCGCACCGTCACCGCGCCGACGGGGGCCGCCAGCAGCAGCGCCCCGGCCGCACCGGCCGGGACCGGTGGGGCGTCGCGCGCCGCCCGCTCGTCCGGGAGGTTGACGGTGCCGGCGACATACACCCCACCCGCCGGATCCGGATCCGGATCCGCGTTCGAGCCGTCGGCCGGCCCGTCCGCGCCGTCCTCGGCCGAAGCGCCCGACGACAGCCGCAGGCCGGCGATGACCGGAGCCGGCCCCGCCGCGTCGATGTGGATCCCGACCGCCTCGCCCCGGGGCACCGTCAGCGAGATCGTCCGCACCTCGCCGGCGGGTATCGCCACGGCGTCCAGCCCCGTCGGCACGGCCGGCCGGCCGCTGGCCGTCACCAGCCGCACCCGGATCCGCGCGTCCGCCGCCGGGGCGGCCACGACCAGCTCGGTGCTGGCCCCGCCGGCTCCCGAAGGCGCCAGCACTGGCCCGACCAGCACCGTGCGCGCCGGCCCGGCCGTCCCGGGCACCGGAGTCACGGCCCAGGCGTCGCCGTCGCCCGGCCGGTCGACGAGCCAGGACGACACCCGCCCGGACCGGACCTCGACGCCGACCACCGTCGCCGCCGCCTCGGGCACATCGGTCGCCAACCGCCGGCTCACCGTCTCCCCCGGCGGTACCGCGACCTCGGTGAGCGTCGGTGACCGGCCCGGCGCGAGCGCGTGGATGGCGAGGCGGGCCGGCGTCGACCCGAGGTTCGCCAGGAAGAGCAACGGGTCGTGCCCGGCGTCGGTCCCCGGGCCGGCGAACCACGACCAACCGGCCGTCGGCCCGCACCGGTCCCGCACCGGCCCCGCCGGCGCGCCGGGCACCGTCACCGTCGCGGACAGGCCGGCGACGCCCGCCCCCCGCAACGCCACCGGACGGCCGGACGAGACCGCCAGCCGCATCAGCCCGGCCCGGTCGGCCGCCGACAGCTGGGCGAGGCCGGCGAGACCCGGCGGAGGCTGCCCGGGTGGCGCCGCCGCGAGGCCGGCTAGCCCGGCCCGATCCTCGGGCGACAGCGCGGCCAGTGCGGTCAGCGCCTTCGCGTCGGACTCCGACCGCAGCGCGGACAGCGCCTCGCGGGCGCTCGGCGCGAGGTCGGCGATCCCGGCGAGGTCGGACGGCGCCGGCGGTGGGAGGACGACCGGCGGATGCGCGGCGCCGGGCACGTCGAGGTGGCCCCGTCGCGCGACGCCGCCCAGCACGCCCGTCGCCGGCGGCCGCCCGCCGGCCGGGCCGCCGGCGACGGCGCCCTTCCCAGCTGGTGCACCCTTCCCAGCCACAGTGCCGCTCCCAACCGCAGCGCCAACCCCGGCAGCCCCGTCCCCGCCGGCAGCGCCGTTCCCAGCAGGGGCGCCTCCCCCGGCGGTGGCCAGGACCGCGTCGACCCGACCGCCGGTGCCGGCGCGGGCCACGTCGATCCGGGCCGCGACCCGGCCGGCCGAGCCCAGATCGGGGCAGACCAGCGTCCGGCTGCTCGGCGGGACGGCGACCCGGTAGGCGGTCTGGGCGACCGCCGGCTCCCCCGGCGGCACCAGCGTCGGCAGCCGGTCCGGCACCAGCACCGCGGCGACCATGATCGCTGCAGTGCCGGCCACCGCGGTCGTGACGGCCGCCGGCACCGGCCCCCGAGCGCGCCGTCGCGGCCGGTCTGTGCTCATCGGCCGGCCCACCAGACGGCGGCGCCAGCGCGGCGGCGGCGCCACCCGCCCCAGGCCCGGGACGACGCCCAGCCCAGCGCGACGGCACCGGCGAGCGCCGCCTCGATGGCGACGAGCACGCGATGCGGCGTGTGGTCGTAGCGCACCCGAACCTCGGCCGCCGGGCCGGCGGGTACCTCGAACGCCTGCGCCCAGCCCCACGCGGCCACCGGCGTGAGCGACCGGCCCGCCAGCGACGCCCGCCAGCCGGCGTCGGCCGGCTCGGCCAGCACCAGCAGCCGCCCGGCTGGACCGGCGGGCACCTGCCCATCCGTCGACGTGCTCGCGGTCCGCGCCGGCAGATCGCCCGGCGCCCGGGTTGCGGCAAGGGCCACGCCGGGTCCCGTCGCCACCCGGTCGACGGGCGCCGACCGGGCCGCCGGCACGCTGCCGGCCGGCCCATCGGACCGGTCGACGGAGCCGGCCCGCGCGGCGGCGGCGAGCCCGGGGGGCAGCACCCGCGCCCCGGCGGCGGGGCCGGCCGCCGGGGCCAGCCGCCAGGAATAGCCGTCGGACCTGGTCTGGTCTCGTTCGAGCCCGTCCGAGGCGTCCAGCGCGGCTACGAGGCGGCCGGCCGGTCCGGTTGGGTCGTCGGCCCCGACCACGCCCGCCACGCCACCGACCGGGCCGCCACCGACCGGGCTGCCACCCCGGGTGGGGACGAAGACCGCGCCGGCGCCGAGCGACGGCAGCGCCGCCGCTCCCCAGCCGCCGCCCACGGTCAGGTCCGCCACGACGGCGGCGATGAACTCGGCGGCCGGCCGGGCCGGGCCGCCCGCCGCGTCGACGACCGTCGGGCCGTGCCCACCGGTCAGCGTGTAGCTGACGCCACCGGTCGAGGGACGCAGGACCAGCGTGCGGCCGTCGCCGGGAACCGCGGCCACCAGGACCCGGCCGGCGCCATCGCGGGGGCCCGCGGTGCCCAGGGGGCCCGCGACGGCCCAGCCGACCGGGTCGGGCGGGCTGCCGAGCGCGCCGGCGGCCCTGGCGAACAGCATCGCCGGCGCGAGGATGACGAGCGCGGTGAGCCCGCCGGCCCGGATCCCGGCGCGCCGCCCGCCCGACGCCGCCCCAGCCGACACTGGTCCGGCCGACACCGCTCCGGCCGACACCGCTCCGGCCGGGCGCAGGCACGCCGACCAGGCGACCCCGACGGTGCCCACCAGCGCGGCGGCCGCGACGGCGTCCTGGCCGGTGACCCAGCCCGCGGCGGCGACCAGCCAGCAGACACCGACGGCCGGCCGCGCCGCACGGCCGCAGGCGACCGCGGCGAGCGCGGCGGCGAGGGCGAACGCAGCGAGCGGGTAACCGTCACCGATCTTCGGCGCGGGCTCGTCGGCGAGCACCGACAGCACGTCCGCCTTCCCGGCCCGCGCGGCCACCCACAGGGCCGGCAGCAGCGGTGCGCAGCCGGCCGCGACGACGACCGCCACCTGCCCGGCGCGGCGCCGGCCACGGCCCACCCGCACGGCGGCCGGACTCGGCCCGGTGCTGGCCCCGCCGGCCGCCGCGGCGGACCTGCCCGCGCCCGCCGGGCGGGTCGCGAGGGCCCCCGCGACGAGCCCGACGGCGGCGACCAGCAGTAGCCGCGGCGAGCAGGCGACCCCCACGAACAGGGCCGCCGCGAGGGCCCACGCGCGTGGCCACCCGCCGGCCATCTCCTCGTCGCCGCCGGGCGCGGCGGCGGGCGCGAGCAGCCCGACGGCACCCCCGAGGACCAGCGGCGCGGCCACAGACGCCCCGACGGCCGGCAGGTCCCCGGCCAGGGCCGCGGCGGTGACCGGTGGCGCGAAGGCGTAGCAGGCGGCCAGGCCGAGTCGGGCCCATGGCCGCCGCGCACCAGCCATCCAGGCGGCGCGGTAGGCCGCAAGCCCGGCGAGCGCCGGCGTGGCGACGAGCAGGACACGCGCCGTCAGCTCGGGACGCCCGCCCAGCGCCGCCGACAGGGCCGCCAGCAGGGGGGTCCACGGCGGCGCGGGGCCCGGGCCGCCGGGTAGCCCGCCCGCCGGTCCCACCCAGCCGGACCACACGGCGGCCCACAGGTCCGCCGCGCCAGGTGGCAACGGCGCGCCGCGGCCGCCAAGCCGGCCCGTCCCGGTGAGCGCCCAGCCCGCGGCCACGGCCAACAGCACGGCAAGGACGGCAGGCAGTCGCGGCGTGGGCACCGGTCGGGTGGGTCGCGCGAGCGGACGCGCGACCGTGCCGCGGGTGCCGTCGCCGCCTCGACGGGCGGACAGATCGGCCAGACCCGCGGCTGGCGCGGTCACGGCACGGTTCGTGGCTCCGGACCGGCCGCCTGGCGTCGGCACGGCCGACAGCGGCACGGCCGACAGCGGCACGCCTGACAGCGTCACCGTCGAAGGCGGGCTGGCGGCCGGCGGGTGACCTGGGCGGGGCAGCAGGGCGCGCAGCGCGCGGGCGGGCATGCGGCGGGTGTGCCGGCAGCGCCGCGCGAGCCGCCACAGTCGGGCGGGGTCGGCGAGCACACTGCCCAGCACGGTCAGCTCGGTCAGCGCGCCGCTGCCGCGTCCGCGGACGAGCTCGACGGCGGCCCGGCCGAAGGCGATGATCAGCAGGGACACGAGCGCGGCCGGGATGCCCACCGGGCCGGCCTGCGCGAGCCGCACCCGGGACGCGTCCACCCGTTCGACGCCGGCCGGTCCGCCACCGGTGCCCAGCGTGGCCGCGGGACTGTGCGCCGCCGGGACGTGCGCCGCCGGGACGTGCGCCGCCGGGACGTGCGCCGCCGGGACGTGCGCCGCCGGCACGGCGGTGACGCGCAGGCCGGCGCGCCAGGCGCGCCAGCACAGGTCGAGGTCGTCCGCGCGGCCGGCGAGCGGGTTCGGGCCGTCGAGCAGCCGCCAGGCACGGACCCGGATGAGGGCGCCCGCCCGGTCGACGGCGAGGACGTCACGGACCGCGAGCGCGTCGCCCGGAGCCGGCCGCCGGCGCCCGGCCCGGTCCACCGTGATCCCGACGGGGCCGAGCACCGCGGCGCCCGGGTCGAGCGCGGCGCAGGCGAGCAGCCGTTCGAGGGCGTCGGGCTCGGGCCGCAGGGAGGCGTCGAGGAGCCAGACGAAGCCGCCGTCGGGGGGTAGCGCGCCCGGCTGCCGCATCGCCTGCGCGATCGCGCCGGCGGGGGCCGGACCGGCGAGCGGGACGGGCACGACCCGGTCGACCGGCCGGGTCTGCCCGGCGACGAGGGCCGACGCCGCCGCCGCGACCACCTCGTCGGCCGAGCCGCGCGGGGCCGGCAGCACCGGGCCGAGGCCGGTCGTGGCGGACAGCGTCACGACCGCGACGACGACCGGCGGGCCGCCCGCTTCGCCGTGCTCGCCGGCCACCGTCTCCGGGCTGGCCGGTGGGCCCACGTCGAGCCCGTCGTCGAAACCTCGCGAGAAGGTCAAGCCGCTCGAGGAGCTCAAGTCACTCGTTCGGCGCGATGGCGACGAATCGCCCTCGACGGCCGTGGCCGGCGGAGGTTCGGTCGGACCCGACTGGCCCGCCGCGGTCGCCACCGGCCGCCCGCCGCCGCGCTAGACGGCCCGGCGGCGCTGCTTGCGCCGTTCGCGCTCGGACATGCCGCCCCAGATGCCGAAGCGCTCGTCGTTGGCGAGCGCATACTCCAGGCACTCGTTGCGGACCTCGCAGCCGGAGCAGATGCGCTTGGCCTCCCGCGTCGAGCCGCCCTTCTCGGGAAAGAACGCCTCCGGGTCGGTCTGGGCGCACAGCGCGCGCTCCTGCCACTCCATGACCTCGCCGAGCAGGTCACCGAGCCCGATGTCGATCACCTCGGCGAGCGTCGACCGACCGGCGTCGCCGGCGGCCAAACCGTCCGGGCTCGCGTCGCCGGCCACCGCCGCGACGACGCCCAGGTCGTCGTCGGCAGCGTCGTCGTCCTCGTCGAGGTCGTCGTCCTCTGCACGGCCCACGGCCTCGTCCGCTACCCGCGGCTCCGCGCGGGCGGACAGGTCCGTCACCACCCGAGGTGCCGGCGGCCGGGGCATGCCGGGAACGCCGGGACGGGGCGCGAGCGGCGCCGTGGGCGGCGAGACGGCCTGGTCGTGGCCGCTCGCCACGTGGTCGGCGGGACGGGCGGTTTCCGCAGGGACCTGGCCGGGCGCATCCTCGTCGGCGCCAGCGCGCAGCAGGCTCAGGGGGGGCGTCACGCGGACGCCCGCGTCGGTGTGTTCCATCAGGGACCCCTCCAGACCCGTCGCGGTGCGGTCGGTCACCCCCCGGGCGCCGGCGCGCAGGTAACTGGTGTCCACGTCGACCGCGCCGCCATTACCAAAGCGACCCCGTCGACTGGGGGAATGACACGCCGGTAATTACACGTGCCGAAGTCGGCCTGCGTCAACCCTACCGGCGCAACATCTTCTACAACCAGCGACATGACCATAGCTCACAGTCACTGAGCACCGTGACGGAGGGTCCCCTCTCCGAGGCACCCCGTTACGCGCAGCAGTAGGAACCCCGTGGGGGTCGTGGGTCCGTCGTCGAGTCGTAATTCCGCGCATACGCTGCGGAGTCGGACGTGGTGCGACGAGGACAACTGGCACGTACCCTCCCCGACTACCTTGCAACCACACGGCGCAGCCGGCAGGCAGTTACGGGATGTAGTGATTCCAGTGGGCCGACCATGGGTCACCCGGGCGGTGGGCGACCCATGGTCCAGCGGCTCAGAAGACGAGCGGGAGGGCCGTGCGATGCGCCTCGGCGCGGGCGGCCGCGTGCCGCTCCTGCGGAACGTCCCCATAGGTGGTGGTGCGCTGCCGCGCGGGGCGCCCGACCGCGGCGGCGACGTCCTCCAGCTCCTCGATGGAGCGCCGGGAGCCGTGCTGCGATCCGGCCATCCGGCTGATCGTCTCCTCCATCAGCGTGCCGCCGATGTCGTTGACGCCGCCGTCGAGCACCGCCCGGCACCCCTCGGTGCCGAGCTTCACCCACGAGCACTGGATGTTCGCGATCGCGCCGTGCAGCAGGATCCGGGCCATCGCGTGCACGGCCCGGTTCTCCTGAGCCGTCGGGCCCGGCCGGGCGACCCCGGCCAGGTATATCGGTGCACTGTGATGGACGAACGGCAGCGCGACGAACTCGGTGAACCCACCGGTCCGGTCCTGGATGGAGCGCAGCAGCCGCAGATGTGCCACCCAGTGCGCCGGGGTGTCCACGTGGCCGTACATCATCGTCGCCGACGACCGCAGCCCGACCTGGTGCGCCGTCGTCACCACGTCCACCCACGCGGACGTCGGCAGCTTGCCCTTGGTCAGCACCCAGCGAACCTCGTCGTCGAGGATCTCCGCCGCGGTCCCGGGAATGGTGTCGACACCCGCCTCGCGCGCGGCGGTCAGCCAGTCGGCGACCGACAGGCCGGTCCGGCTGACGCCGTTCATCACCTCCATCGGTGAGAACGCGTGCAGGTGCAGCCCCGGCGCCGCCCGTTTGATCTCGCGGGCGAGGTCGAAGTAGGCGGTGCCCGGCAGGTCCGGGTGGATGCCGCCCTGGACGCACACCTCGGTCGCGCCGATCTCCCACGCCTCCACCGCGCGGGTGCCGACCTCGGCGAACGACAGCGTGTACGCGTCCGCGTCGCCGCGACGCTGCGCGAAGGCACAGAACCGGCAGCCGGTGTAGCAGACGTTGGTGAAGTTGATGTTGCGGTTGATGACGTACGTGACGTCGTCACCGACGGTGTCGCGACGCAGGCCGTCGGCCAGCGCGCAGAGCGCCTCCAGCTCCGGCCCGGTCGCGCCGAACAGCGCCAGCGCCTCCGCGTCGGAGATCCCGGCCGGGTCCGCGGTGGCGTGCCGCAGCGCGGCGAGCACCTCCGGGTCACCCCGCCGGACCGCCGGCCGCGCCGACGCCGCCGGACCCGGGTCGAGGACGTCGCCCGCCGCCGCGTCCGCGCTGCCGCCGCCTGCCGCGGCGGCACGGGTGCCGGTGCCGATGACGCCGTCCGCCCCGGTGCCGGCGGCGCTGACCTGGGCACGCAGCTGCGCCCAGTCGCCGTAGACGCTGTCGAAGTCGGCCCGCCGGTCGGCCTCCCGGCCGGTGGTGTCGATCGTGGCGTGCAGGTCGGCCCGGCCGGAGCTGTCGGCGAAGCCGCCGTCCGGCTCCTGCCAGGGCAGCCCGGCGGGTGTCGCGCCCGGCGCGAGCAGCCCGTCCGGCCCGGCGAGCGCGTCGACGTGGGCCGCGAGCCGCGGGTCGAGCCACGGCTCCGACCGGTACGGCGGGTAGACGGTGAGCCGGGGACGCAGCGTGAAGCCGGCCGCCTCGGTGGCGGCGCGCAGCACGTCGAGCGCCGGCCAGGGCCGTTCGGGATTCACGTGGTCGGGGGTGACCGGCGAGACCCCGCCCCAGTCGTCGATGCCGGCGGAGATCAGCAACGCGCACTCCGCCGCGTCGATGAGGTTCGGCGGGGCCTGGACGCGCGCGCCCGGGCCGAGCACCAGCCGGGTGACGGCGACCGCGGCGGCGAGCTCCTCGGCGCCGACGTCCGGCTCGGCGCGCATCGCGGTGTCGTCCTTGGCCCGGAAGTTCTGGACGATGACCTCCTGGACCGAGCCGTATGCCCGGGACACCTGGCGCAGCGCGAAGACCGTCTCCGCTCGCTCGACCCGGGTCTCGCCGATGCCGAGCAGCAGCCCGGTGGTGAACGGGATGTTCAGCCGGCCGGCGTCCTCGAGGACCCGCAGGCGGATCTCCGGGTCCTTGTCGGGCGAGCCGAAGTGCGCGGCGCCCTGCTCGGTGAACAGCCGGCGGGCGGTCGTCTCCAGCATCATCCCCATCGACGGGGCGACGGCCTTGAGCCGGGCGAGCTCGGCCCAGCTCAGCACCCCGGGGTTCAGGTGCGGCAGCAGTCCGGTCTCCTCCAGCACCGCGATCGCGGCGGCCCGCAGGTAGGCCAGCGTCGAGTCGTAGCCGCGCTCGTCGAGCCACTCCCGGGCCGCGGGCCAGCGGTCCTCCGGCCGGTCGCCCAGGGTGAACAGCGCCTCGGCGCAGCCGGCGGCCGCGCCGGCACGCGCGATCTCGAGGATCTCCTCGATCTCCAGGTAGGCGGCGGGAAGCCGGTGCGGAACCGTGGCGAACGTGCAGTAGTGGCATCGGTCGCGGCACAGCCGGGTGAGCGGGATGAACACCTTCGGCGAGTACGTGACGACCCCGGGCCGCCCGGCGGAGGCGAGCCCGGCGTCGCGGACCCGGGCGGCGGACGCGGCCAGGTCGCGCAGGTCGTCGCCGCGGGCCGCGAGCAGCACCGCCGCCTCGGTGACGTCCAGCGTCGCTCCGTCCCGCGCCCGGCGCAGGGCCCGGCGCATGGCCGAGGCGGGCGGCGCCGGATCAGGCGAGCCGGTGTCGCCGGCCGGCTGGCCTTCGGTACGCGACGAGGAGCCGGTGCTGGTCAATGGGACCACCTGGTGATCGAACGGCCCGCCCGGTCGGCGGCGCCCGCACCGGCCGGTGCCGGGCGGGTGCCGCCTGGGCAGCGGGAGCGGACAGGACTGTGCATCACAGACCCGCGCCCGCGCCACAGAACCCCGCCCGGGACCACTCGGTGGCCGACCTGGGCCGGCCACCCGCGCGGCCCAGGCCCGCGCGGGCCGCCGGCCGGACTACCCGGTCGCCCGCCGGGCCCGGGTGCCTGCGCCGCGGCGCAGGCCGTCGAGGGTACCGAGCAGGAAGTTGGTCCGGCGCCGCGCGGCGACGGTGGCGCTGCGGGCCGCGGCCCGCCGGCCGCCGGCGTCGGACAGGTCTCGGTGGATTTGTTCCTGGCGGTCCGCGGCCACCTGGGGGGCGCGCGCGCCGGCCAGGGCGCGGTTCATGGATGCCGACATGGAGTCGAGACTTTTCGTGCCGCGGGCAGGCGTGCTGCTGGCCCCGGCGTTCCGGCTCTTGGACATGGCAATCCTTTCAGCGAACCCGGCGTCGGCCCCACTGCCGCGTTGAGTCGCGATGGTGTCGCCCGCCGACCGAGCCCGGGCTGGGCCTGCGTCGGACCGTGTTGGCGCGACGAAGCAGCCTGGGCCGAGGCGTCCCGGACGGGCGTCGACCTGGATCGTTCCGCACAGACCGGTGGAACCACGCCGACATGACTGTTGGATCCAGCTCCATCTCACAGGTCTCTCGGGGAAGAATCAAGAGGAATGTGACGCCTAAGTCAAAACCGCGCACGCGGCGGAACCATGGGTATGCCGCCGGCCGTCGCCCGCGTCCGACACGACCGCCGCAGAGGTGGATCCGACGGGTTCGAACGGATTCGTCCGTGGCAGGTCTGCATATACGACCTCTGCCCAGGGCGCATGTCGTTACCCTGATCGGGTGCCACGTAACCGCCAGGAGGTCCCGCGCGAAGAACGAATAGACGCGCTCCTCGCCGTCGCGCAGGAACAGTTCCTCGCGCGTGGCTTCGCCGGAACGTCGGTGGCCGAGATCGCGCGCGCCGCCGGCATCGAGCCAGGGTCCGTGTACTGGTACTTCCGCACGAAGGACCACGCCTTCGCCGCGGTGCTCAACCGCCTGCTCGACGGCGAGATCGACCGCATCGGCGGGCTGCCGGGTGAGCCGGCGTACCGGCTGTTCGCCGCGCTGGACTCGGTCGAGCGCCGCCGGACGCTGCACCCGTGCGTGGCCGAGCGAGCGCCGCACGCACCGCCGGTCATGGAGTACCACGAGCGGCTGCACGAATGGCTGCACGGGCTGGCCCTCGCCGCCGTCGCCGACCTCGTCCCCGAACCCGACCGGGAGACCGCCGCCGACGCCGTCGTCGCGACGATCGAGGGCGGCCTCGCGAATCCCGCGCCGACCCGTCCGACCAGCTCTCTCGTCCGATACCTGCTCGCCGCGCTCGCCGGCTAGCCCCACAGCACCCCGGCACCGGTCGCTTCGAGGGCTGGCGGGACTAGCCTTGCCAGGTGTGAAGGTGACGGCTCTGGCTGGTGGCATCGGCGGCGCGCGGTTCCTGCGCGGGGTGTCCGCCGCACTTCCCGACGCGGACATAACCGTGATCGGCAACACCGGCGACGACATCATCCTGCATCGGCTCAACATCAGCCCCGATCTCGACACGGTGATGTACACCCTCGGCGGCGGCATCTCCGCCGAGCGCGGCTGGGGCCGCGAGGACGAGACGTTCACGGTGCGCGCCGAGCTCGCCGAGTACGGCGTCGGCCCCGAATGGTTCGGACTCGGCGACCGGGACCTCGCGACCCACCTGGTCCGCACCCAGATGCTCGCCGCCGGCTACCCGCTGTCCGACGTGACCGCCGCGCTCTGCCAGCGATGGCGGCCCGGCGTCCGGCTGATCCCGATGAGCGACGACCGGGTCGAGACACACGTCGTCATCACCGACGACGCGGGCCGCCGGGCCATCCACTTCCAGGAGTGGTGGCTGCGGCTGCGCGCCGAGGTGCCCGCCGAGGCGATCGTCTCGGTCGGCGCGGCGGACGCGAAGCCCGCGCCCGGCGTGCTCGACGCGCTCGCCGGGGCGGACGTCGTGCTGCTGCCGCCGTCGAACCCGGTGGTCTCGATCGGCGCGATCCTGTCGGTCCCCGGCATCCGGGACGCCCTGCGGGCGGCGCCGGCTCCGGTCGTCGGGGTGTCGCCCATCATCGGCGGCAGCCCGGTGCGCGGGATGGCCGACGCGTGCCTGCGGGCGATCGGCGTCGAGACGTCGGCCGAGGCGGTCGGCCGCAACTACGGAGCCCGGCGGTCCCCCCCGGGCTCGGCGCCCGGGACCGGCGACGGCCTGCTCGACGGCTGGCTGGTGGACACCGTCGACGCCGGGGTGACCGTGCCGGGTGTCCGGGTGACGGCGCACCCGCTGCTGATGAGCGACCTCGACGCGACGGTGGCGATCGTGCGCGCCGCGCTGGAGCTGGCCGGTGTCTGAGGGCGGGGACGCCCGGGCGACGCAGCGCGCCGACGACGGCGCGGCGCGCGCCGGAGCCGTCGATCCGGTCCGGGGCGAGGTGCGGATCGTCCCGGTGCCGGGCATCGGCGAGATCCGCCCGGGCGACGACCTCGCGACGGTGATCGCCGCGGCGACGCGGGCCGCTGGGATCGCCGTCCTCGACGGGGACGTCCTGGTCGTCACGTCAAAGATCGTCTCAAAGGCCGAGGGGCGAATCGTCCGGGTGACGGGCGACCGGGAGGCGGCCCGGCTCGCCGCGATCGAGGACGAGACGGTCCGGGACGTCGCCAGCCGCGGGCCGACCAGGATCGTCGAGACCCGGCACGGCTTCGTGCTGGCCGCCGCCGGCGTCGACGCCTCGAACATCGCCAAGGACAGCCTTGCGCTGCTGCCCGTCGACAGCGACGAGAGCGCGCGGCGGCTGCGCGCGGGGCTCGCCGACCGGCTCCGCGTCGACGTGGCCGTGGTCGTGAGCGACACCGCCGGCCGGCCCTGGCGGCGCGGCGTCGTCGACCAGGCGATCGGGCTGGCCGGGATGGCGGCGCTGCGCAGCCACATCGGCGACGTCGACGGCTACGGCAACGAGCTCGGGATGACCGAGGTCGCCGAGGCCGACCAGCTGGCCGCTGCGGCGGAGCTGGTCAAGGGCAAGCTGACGGCGACCCCGGTCGCGCTGGTGCGCGGCTTCGCGGTGGTGGCGGACGACGGCCGGGGGGTCCGGTCCGTGGTCCGCCCGCCGGCCGAGGACCTGTTCCGGCTCGGCACACGGGAGGCTCGGCGGGCGGCGCTCGCCGAGCGGCGGACCGTGCGGGCGTTCACCGATGCCCCAGTCGACCCGGCGGCGATCGGACGGGCCGTCGCCGCGGCGGTGACGGCCCCCGCGCCGCACCACACCACTCCGTGGCGGTTCGTCGTCGTGACCGAGCGGCGGGCCGAGCTGCTGGCCGCGATGCGGGCGGCCTGGGCCGACGACCTGCGCCGGGACGGCTTCGACGCGGAGTCCGTCACCCGCCGGCTGCGGCGCGGCGACGTGCTGGCCGCCGCCCCGGTGCTGGTGGTGCCGCTGGTCACGGACGACGGCGCGCACGCCTATCCGGATGCCCGGCGGGCCGGCGCGGAGGAGCGGATGTTCACCGTCGCGGGCGGCGCCGGGGTGCAGAACTTCCTGGTGGCGTTGGCGACGGAGGGGCTCGGCTCGGCCTGGGTGTCGAGCACGATCTTCTGCGCGGACGTGGTTCGCCGGGTGCTGGACCTGCCCGCGGGCTGGGCGCCGCTGGGCGCCGTGGCGGTCGGCCACCCGGCCGCGGCGGCCGCCACACGCCCGCCGCGCGACGCCGAAGCCTTCCTCCTCCACCGTTGAGTTCTGACACTTCGTAGGATTCGAGCCGTGGCTAAGAAGACCGCCGAGCGCAACGCCCGACTTGAGGCGATGCGCCGCGAGCAGAAGCGCAAGGAACGCCGTCGCGCCATCCTCATCTACGGCACGGCCGGCACCCTTGCGGTAGTCCTGCTCGCCGTGGTCCTCATCATCACCATCTCCAGTAACAGCAAGGCGGCGAAGACGCACAAGGTCGGCTACGTGGCCGCGGCCTCGTCGGAGGCGAAGGCTGCCGACTGCACGGGGGTCGTGAACGGGGCCCAGGAGGGTCAGACCCACGTCACCGCCGACCAGACGGTCAACTGGAAGCAGGTGCCACCGGCGTCGGGCAACCACGACGGTGACCCGCTGCCGGACGCGATCCGGTTCTACAACCCGGACTCGGGCATCCGGGTCGAACGGGCGGTGCACAACCTGGAGCACGGCTTCGTGATCGGCTGGTACGACACCAAGCTGCCGAGCGACCAGATCACCAAGCTGAAGGACATCGCGAAGGCCGCCGGCACCCGGTTCATCGCCGTTCCGTGGCCCCGCGCCGTCTTCGCCGACAACCGGCACTTCGTGCTCACCGCCTGGGACCGGACCCAGCGCTGCGGCACGGTGTCCTCGGACGCGATCTTCCAGTTCGTGAAGAAGTACTCGAACCCGAGCCTGGACGGCGCCACCTGGGACTCGCCGACCGCGCCCGAGTCCGGCGCCTCCGGCGGCACGCTCGACGTCGACGAGAACGGTCCGCTCGTCCTGAACGGCGCCGGCACGACCGTCCCGTCCGGCTCGCCGGGCGCGGCGACGGCGGCCCCGAACCAGTAGTAGGACGGCGCCACCGCGGGCCGGTGACACCTCGGCGACTTTGTCCGCCGTGGGTGTCGCCGGCCCGGCTACGATCCGCCCCATGAGTATCGGGCCGCAGACCCGGACAGGACGCCTTGCGCAGCGGATCTCGTTGCATCCGACGTTCCAGCGGTTCGGGCCGTCGGTCGTGCCGCGGATCGACCGCGTGCTGCACAAGATCAGCGGCGGCCGCGTGATGATCGGCCAGATGATGCTGCCGATGGTGATGCTGGAGCACACCGGGGCGAAGACGGGCGAGCCCCGGCGCACCCCGCTGGCGAGCATGCCCGACGGCAACGGCTTCTGGCTCGTGGGCAGCAACTACGGCCGGTCCGGCCACCCGGCGTGGACCGCCAACCTGCTGGCTCACCCGGACGTCGCCGTCGTGCACCGGGGGAAGCGGCGGGAGCTGCGGGCCCGGCTCGTCGACGGGCCGGAGCGGGACAAGATCTGGCCGCAGCTGACGACCTTCTGGCCTGGCTACGCCGCCTACGCCCAGATGAACGACCCGGCCCTGGGCGGCCGGGTATTGCGCGTCTTCCGCCTCGACCCCCGCTAGCGGGCGGCGCTCGGCGGGCCTCGGCGCGGGCGTGGTGCGGGCGTGGTGCGCGGTGGGAAAGGCCGTCGACCTTCCCCACCGCGGTACGTCAGCTCGCCCGGACGTAACCGGTGATACGCATGCCGCCGGCGCCCAGCCCGCGGGCCAGGGACTGCCAGGTGTTCAGCTTCACCCGAGCGGTCGTGGCGAACGCGGCGTCGTCGCTGCCCTGCCCACCCCAGTCACCGTCGACGCTGACCACGGTCCCGTTCGCGGCGACCTGGACGACGATGTCCGTGTGCGAGCCGCCGTAGACGACGGCGTCGCCGACGTGCGGATGGGCGATGTCGGTGGACCAGCGCCCGTTCTTCTGCGCCCACGACTGCAGGCTCGACACCGCGCTGTAGTGCGGGATGTTGATGCCGGCATGCTGCCAGGTGTAGGTCAGGAAGTCGGCGCACCAGAGCTCAGGGTGCTTGGGAGCATTCCAGTAGTCCTTGTTCACGCCCTGGTAGTCCAGGCCGACCCAGCCGTGCGCCAGGCCGGCCGCCCTTTGCGCGGCGGTTCCACCCGAGGGCACCGCTGGCGGGTTATAGGTGGCCCGGCCCAGGTAGGACGCGTCCCCGAAGGCGAAGACACCGCCGTCGACGGCGGACAACCAGTAACCGCCGCCGCTGGGCGTGCGCACGATCGAGTTCACCGACGCCGCGAGCGGCCTCGTGCCCATGGACCCCTTGAACGCGGCGTCGCCGTACGCGAAGACGCCGCCGTCCGCCGCGGTGAGCAGATAGCCCTGGCCGGACGGCGTGCCGGTGATCCCGCTGACCGGGTCCTTCAGCGGCTGGCCGCCCTTCGAGCCCTTGAACGGCGCGTCCCCGAACGCGAAGACCCCGCCATCCGACGCAACCTCCCAATAACCCTTACCACTCGGCGTCGCCGCCACCCCCACCACCGGGGCATTCAACGACTTCCCACCCATCGAACCGAAGAACTGCGCGTCCCCGAACGCGAAAACCCCGCCATCCGACGCAACCTCCCAATAACCCTTACCACTCGGCGTCGCCGCCACCCCCACCAGGGGCGCCACACTGGTCACGGCGGCCGACGCCGTTCCCACCAGCATCGGCGCGGCGGCGGCGGTTATGACCGCCGCGGCGCCGACACCTACAAGCCGTCGCGCCAAGAATGCAACCTTCACGAACTCTCCGTAGGTCGTCGGAAAACGAGACGGGCACGCCGACGGCAGGCGTCACGAGACGCAGCTGGGTCGGCTGACTGCCCGGAACGCGCAGCGGGTCGGTGCACGCCGCAGCGGCGGCGACCGCATCAGTGGGACCCCGGCGGGGCGGCCCTCACGATCGGCCTCTTCGGCCAGCGACCACCCGCGCCACGGACGCGCCGCCACGGGGCCGGGCAACCGGCCCGCCGGCGCGGCCTGTGACGGTCCGGGCCGGCAGGGGCACCACTCGACCTTGGATGCCCGCGCGAGACCGGAGAACCGTCACGCAAGGCAGCACATCATCGATGCCCGCCGAATATCACTCAGAGCATCCGTAGAGCAACACAAAGCCCACGTCCCTGCGCAGGCAACGGAGACGGGCAGCGCGCGAGGGCCGAGATCGGCCGGACGCCCACCCGGCTTACGGAGTCGGTCCGGGAGGCCAGGTCGCGCAGGCGACCGTCGAGTCGGATCCGGCCTAAGACTGGTCGGAGCTGAAGCGGACGCAGCCGGCGGGCAGGACGCTGCCGGGGAAGACGCGGACGCCGGCGCGCAGCTCGTTGCCGGGCTCGACCCGCGCGCCGTCGCCGATGACGACCCCGTCCAGCACCACGCCGTCGCGGATCACCGCGTCGCGGCCGACGACGGAGTCCCGCACCTGCGCGCCGTCGCCGATCCTCGCGCCGTCGAACAGCACTGCGCCGTCGACCGTCGCCCCGCTGCCGACCGTCGCGCCGGCGCCGATCGTGGCCCCGCCGCAGAGCTTCGCGTCGGCGGCGAGGGTGGCGCCGCCGAGCACCAGCGCCTCGCCGACCGGCCCCGGCAGCGCGGAGGACGCGATCCGGCCCAGCACGAGGTCGCGGGAGCCGCGGACGAAGGCCGCCGGGGTGCCCAGGTCCAGCCAGTAGGTGCTGTCCGGGTAGGCGGCGATCGGCACGCCGGCCGCGAGCAGGCCGGGGAACGTCTCCCGCTCCACCGACACGGGCCGCCCCGCCGGGATGTCGTCGATGACCGACCGGCGGAACACGTAGCAGCCGGCGTTGATCAGGTTCGTCGGCGGGTCGGGGGTCTTCTCCAGGAACGCCGTCACCCGGCCCTGCTCGTCGGTCGGCACGACGCCGAACGCCCGCGGGTCCTCGACCTCGGTGAGGTGCAGGGTGACCGCGGCGCCGCTGTCGGTATGCCGTGCGACGAGCGCCCGGATGTCGAGCCCGGACAGGATGTCGCCGTTGAAGATGACCACCGGCTCGTCCGGGCCCGAGCGCAGGAAGTCGGCGACGTTGCGGATCGCGCCGCCGGTACCCAACGGCTCGGTCTCGGTCACGTACGCCAGCTCCAGGCCGTGCGCCGAGCCGTCGCCGAAGTACTCCTCGAAGACCTCGGCCTTGTACGACGTGGCCAGCACGACCCGGTCGATCCCGGCGTCGCGCGCGCGGGCCAGCATGTGCGCGGTGACGGGCACACCGGCGACCGGAAGCATCGGCTTGGGGGCGGACATCGTCAACGGCCGAAGCCGGGTGCCCTTGCCCCCCACCAGCATCACTGCGTCCATGGAAGCCAGTTTTCCAGACGCCCGGCGACGCGATGTCGCCACCCGGCCAAGTGGACCCGATCGCCGGCAAAACGCCACTTCGTCGCCGTACGAGGTTCACCGGCCACGATCAGCGAGACCCCGGTCCGGCTAGCGGGACCGGGTGTCGGTGGGGAGCATCTCGGCCGTGCGGGTGGCCCGCGCGCCCGCGCTGTCCTTCGCGAACGCCAGGGCGGCGAGCAGGCGGGCGCCGAGCCCGACCGTGATCAGCACCCGCACCGGCAGGTACGCCGGCCCGGCGTACACCCGGCACAGGTAGCGCACCATGCTGCGGTGGTGGGCGATGACCATGCGGCGTGAGGTGCGCTTGGTGGAGTGGCCGCCGAGATGCTCGACGACGGCGCCGGGCACGTAGACGCTGCTCCAGCCGGCGAGCCCGAGCCGGCGGTCGAGGTCGACGTCCTCCATGAACATGAAGTACGACTCGTCGAAGCCCGCGACCGCGTCGAACGCCTCCCGTCGCAGCAGCTGCAGCGACCCGGACAGCCAGCCCGTCACCATCTCCGTCGGCGCGCCCCGTTCCCGCCGGTAGGAGGCCGTCCACGGGTTCGTCGGCCAGAACCAGCCGAACAGCGCATGCCCGGCGCCACGGCCGAGCGAGGGCAGGTTGCGGGCGGACGGGTACAGCGCGCCGTCGGGATTGACGATGCCCGGGCCGAACGCGCCGCCGCGTGGCCAGCGGGCCGCGGCGTCGACGAGCTCGTCGAGCGACCCGGCGGTGAAGGAGATGTCCGCGTTGGCGATGACGATCCAGCTGCCGCGCGCACCAGCCGCGCCGCGGTTGGCGGCGGCGCCGTAGCCGAGGTTGCGGCCCGGCCGGACGAGCCGCGCCTCCGGCCGCTCGGCCGCCGCGGCGGTGCCCGCGTCCAGCTCGGGCGAGTTGTCGACGATGACGACCTCGTAGGTGCGCGCCGTCGCCTTGGCCAGCGTGTCCAGGAAGTTCCCGACGATCTCGCCGGACCGAAAGGTCACGACGACGACCCGCATCTCCGGTTCAGCACTCACCAGCGCCTCTTCCTGCTGTACCCACACCGCCGGAAAAACGGTAGCGCGATGCGTTTCCGCCCGACCGGCCGGGCCGGGCGCCCGCGGACTAGGCGTCGGCGACGGCGCGGGCGTAGCTGGCGAGGTGGGCGTCGGCGCAGGCCGCCCAGGTGAACTCGCGGGCCCGGGCGAGACCGGCGGCGGCGAGCTGCGCCCGCCGGTCGGCGTCGTCGAGCAGCGTGCCGAGCTCACGAGCGATCGAGTCGACGTCCGGCTGGGTGTAGGCGACCGCGTCCCCACCCACCTCGGGCAGCGACAGCCGCGGCGTGGTGAGCACCGGCGCGCCGCAGGCCATCGCCTCCAGCACCGGCAGGCCGAACCCCTCGCCGTGCGACGGGTAGGCCACCAGCTCGGAGCCGCCCAGGTAGCCGGGCAGGTCGGAGAACCGCAGGTAGCCGGGCCGCAGCACGCGCAGGTGGCTCGGCACGGACGCGATGGCGGCGTCCACCTCGTCGTCCCAGCCGGAGCCGCCCGCGAGCACGAGCGCCGGGGGCTCGTCGCGCCAGTGCACCGCCTCGGCCCAGGCGCGGATCAGGTTCGGCACGTTCTTGCGCGGCTCGAGCATGCCCAGGAAGGCCACGTAGCGGCGACTGCCGAGCCCGAGACGCATCCGGACGCGGCGCTTGTCCTCGTCCGTCGGCGGGTGGAAGGTCGCCGTGTCGACGCCGTGGTACGCGACGTCGGTCGTGGTCGACTCCCCGTCGAGGACGCGGATCAGCTCGTCGCGGGTCGCCTTCGACGGCACGATGATCCGGTTGGCCTTGCGCACCGCGGTCCGCATCGCCGAGCGGAAGAACGTCCCCTTCACGGCGGTGTGCATCTCCGGCTCGGTGAAGAACGTGACGTCGTGGATCGTCACGCACACCGGCCGCTGAGCGCGCAGCGGCATCGTGTAGTGCGGCGAATGGATCACGTCGGCGGCGACCTGCTCGGCCACCAGCGGCAGCCCGGTCTGTTCCCAGGCGAGCCGGGCCGGCCGGTGCGCGATCGCGGCGGGACCGGACAGAACGGTGGCGTCTGGCGCCATCCGGCTGTAACGCTCTTCGTCCGCCCGTTGGCACACCAGCGCCAGATCGGCGCCGGCCGCGCCCAGAGCCGCTACCAGCCCATCGACATAGCGCCCGACGCCGCCACGGTCCGCAGGGACCGAGGTGGCGTCGACGAGCACCCGGGGTCCCACGGCGCTCCTTCCACCGAGACGTGCTGCGAAGTCTCTCGTCTGTGCGAATCGGATCGGGCCTGCGGGGCGCGCGCAGCACCTCATCGCGCCCCGTCGACCCGCTGCTGTGGCCGTCCGCCCCGTCCGCGCGCGGTTTGCCCCCCGCGGCTTGGGACGGTGCATGCGACCGGGGCAACACTACGCCCGCCCGTCACCGGCGACGGACATGGCCGGGGAACCACTGACTCGACGGTAGAGCGCCCAGCAGGCGCGCGCTGCCTCTATCCAGCTAAAGTGCCGAGCCCGTTCGCGTCCAAAGCCCGACAGCCGCTGACGCAGCGCGGAATCGCCGGCAATGCGCACGACCGCGGCGGCGAGCGCCCGCGGGTCGTCCACCGGCACGACGGTCCCGGCCGGACCCGCGACCTCGACGAGCGCGGGGACGTCCGAGACGACCACGGGCACGCCGTGCGCCATCGCCTCCACGACGGGCAGGCCGAAGCCCTCCGAGCGCGACGGCGCGACCAGCACCGTCGCCCGGGACAGCACCACGGCGAGATCCGCGTCGTCGATCCGGCCGAGCGAGCGGAACCGGCCGGCCGGGACGCCGAGCTTCGAGGCCTCCGCATCGGTGTCCAGACCGCCCCAGCCGGGCTGCCCGACGTGCAGCAGCGGCAGCTGGGCCGCGGGGCCGGTGAGCATCCTCAGGGCCGCGAGCGCGACCTCCAGGCCCTTGCGTGGCTCCAGCGTGGCCAGGGTCAGCAGATAGCCGCCAGGCGGCAGCCCGAGCCGGCGGGCCCGCGCCTCGGCGTCCGGTCCGACCCTTAGCACCGCGTCGGCCGGGCCCTCGCCGATGACGTGCAGCCGGCCGTCGGGCACTCGCAGGAAGGACCGCAGGTCCTCGGCCACCGCGAGGGTGGGCACGACTATCGCGTCGGCGGTGCGGGCGGCCCGCGCCCCCATCTCCTGGTGCCACCGGGCGCCGTGCGGGGTGAGCGTCCTGGGATGCGTCCACGGGACGGCGTCGTGGATGGTGACGACCAACGCCGCGCCCCTGCGCCGCGGCGGGATCAACAGCGTGGGGGCGTGCACGACGTCGACGCCGGTCGGCGCCGGGCCGAGGCCTCTGGACCAGGCCGCGGCCAGCGTCCGGCGCCCCAGCGGCAGCCGCAGCGGCCCGAGCACGCCGGGGATCGCCGCGTCGGTCGCCGCCTGCCCGGCGGGGAACCGGCCGCCGCTGAGCCTGCCGGCGGCGCCGCCGAGACGCGTGGCCAGGCCCGTCGGCCGATGGCCGGGGCGCAGCGCGCACCAGCCGGTCACCCCGTCACCGGGGGCGGCGGTGCGTGCCAGCGCCGCCGCCAGCTCGGCCGAGTAACGACCGGTGCCACCCGGCACCGGGGCGAGCAGCTGCTCGACGAGGAAACCCACCCGCACGGGCCGGCCCTCTCAGCGGCGCCCGGAACGGCCCGGCCGCCCGGCGCCACCCGGCCGGCTGGTCCCGCCGGACCGTTTCGAGGAGCGCGCGGGCACGCTGGGACGACCGGATCCGGCCGGTCGGCGTTCGGCGGCCTTCGGCCCGGTCCCGCCGCGCTGGCCGGCGCCGGCGGCACCCGCGGCGCCGGCGGAGCGCCGGGCGGCGGTGACCGCGGAGCCGACCATGACCGCGCAGAAGATCCCACCGGCCACGTAGCCCCAGCCGCGGTGGTCGAAGAGCGCGAACAGCGCACCCATTCCGAAGATCACCAGGCCGAACAGCCCGACCGTGAGCAGCACAGCCACGGCTCGCTGCGCCTTCACCCGCGGTCAGCCACGGCGGCGGGCGTGCGTGAGCACGACACTGCCACCGTCGTCGGCGGTCCGTCGGTCGTCCAGCGCGACCAGCGGCGACAGCGGGGCGGCGGCGTTCCAGCCGGCGCGGCCGCCCTTGCTCGACAGCGTCAGGTAGAACCGTTCCGCCCGCTCCGAGCGGAACATGTGGGTCTGCGCGACGACGTCCAGGCCAGCCGAGTCCAGCAGCTTGCCGAGCACGTCCGCGGGATAGGTGTGCTGCACGTGGTAGCGGGCCCGGTGCCGGGCGAACATCGCCGGCCACCGCTCGGCCCGGGTCAGCGCGTCGGCGGACATCACCAGATCACCACCCGGGCGTAGCACCCGGGCCATCTCGGCGAGCGCCGCGGCGCCGTCGTCGAAGTGCTCGATCGCGCAGACGGACATGACCACGTCGAACGAGCCGTCGGCGAACGGCAGCGCCAGCGCGTCACCCTCGACCAGCCCGGGGTGGCCGCGCAGCCGCCGGCCGAAGTCCAGCTTGGGGCGGGCCAGGTCCAGGCAGACGGCGCGCGCGCCGCGGCGAATGGCCTGGCCGGCCCAGTAGCCGTCCCCGCCGGCGACGTCGAGCAGGGTACGGCCGCGCAGGTCGCCCGCCCAGCGCAGCAGGGTCGAGACCTCCCGGCGGCGCATGACGTGCACCTGGTGCCCGAAGTACGCCAAGGCGTCGTCGCGCAGCGAACTCATGCCCCCAGTCTGCCTTTCGATCCTCGAGGCGCCGGGGCCGGGGCCGCTAGCGCGGTCCGAAGGCCCGCGACGGGCGGCGGCGGCCGACCGGGGCCGGCGGGACGGGCAGCGGACCGCCGGTGGGCCGGCGCGGTCCCGGCGTCGCGACCCACAGGTAGGTCGGGACGAGCGGGAGCGCGGCCCGGGCGAGCCAGGCCCGCGCGGCGACCGGCAGCCGGCCAGGAACCGGGCGCGGGCCGACCGGGCGGCCCGTAAGGCCCGGGAGCGGCAGCCGCAGCAACCCCGGCAACCCCGGCAACCCCGGCAACCGGGGCAGTCTGGGCACGTCGGCCGCGGCGTGAAAGTCGTCGGGCGCGAGCAGGACCGGCAGCGTGTAGTCCCAGCCGTGCAATCCGGCGGAGGCGAGCATCCGGCGCAGACCGGCGCGGGTCCGGTAACGCTCGTAGTAGTGCTCGCCGCGGCCGGTGGCCCGCAGGTAGCGGTCGGCGAGCCGCCGGGGCAGCCAGGACAGCAGCGGCAGCCCGTGATGGGGCTCCATGACGCCGAGACGGTTGCCGAGGCCGAGGTAGGCGACGCCGTCCGGCGCCAGTACCCGGCGCACCTCGGCGGCCAGCGCGTCGGCGTCGACGACGTGCTCGTAGATGTGGTTCACGACGACGACGTCGACGGCCCCGTCCGCGAGCGGCAGCGCGAGCCCGTCGCCCAGCACGAACCGGGCGCGCCGGGCGAACCGGGCGCGGGCGCGCCGCAGCCCGGCGATGTCGATGTCGACGCCGGTCACCTGCGCGCCGGCGGCGGCCAGCTCGTCGCAGATGAAGCCCGCGGAGCAGCCCACGTCGAGCACCCGCAGCCCGGCGAGCGCCCGCGGCCCGGCCTGGTCACGGCCGAGGAAGTGCGCCAGCACGGCGATGAGCTTGCGGGCCTTGCGGCGGCGGGTGAACTCGTCGAGCGAGCGGGGCTCGATCTCGGAGTAGCGCAGCTGGCGGCCGCGAGCCTGCGAGGAGGGTGTCCTGGCTCGGTGGGGTCGCACCCGGCGAGCCGGCGCGGTGCGTGTCGTCGCTCTCACAATGCGTGAGAGTACAAATGGCTTTCTAGCGGTTACTCATTGTGCTGACCGCCTTCGCCCGGATCCGGCGCCCGTTCGGGTGGAGCCGGCCGCGGCGGCTGGCTGACGGCATCGGCCAGCACGTCGAGGTAGCCGTCCCAGCCGCCGGCCGTGTCCGGCGGGCGCACCTTGCCGGTCAGCGCCGCGAGCACGCCGGGCTCGTAGAGGCGGCGCAGCGCAGCGGCCAGCGCGGCCGGGTCGTCCGGCGCGACCAGCAGGCCGTCGACCCCGTCGGCGACGGCCGCCGGCAGCGTGCCGACGGCCGTGGCGACCACGGGCAGACCGTGCAGGTGCGCCAGGTCGACGTTCTGCGAGGCGGTACCCGACCGGTAGGGCAGCACGAGCGCGTCCGCCGCCTCGAACAGGGCGGGCACGTCGGCCGCGTCGACGTAGCCGGGCCGCAGGTCGACGCGGTCACCGAGCCGCAGCTGCGTGATCAGCGCCGCGGTCTCGTCCGTGCCGCCCCAGAACTCGCCCGCGACCGTGAGCGCGACGTCCGGCGGCCCGGCGGCGAGCGCGCGCAGCAGCACGTCCAGCCCCTTGTAGGGACGCACCAACCCGAAGAACAGCAACCGCCGTCGCGGCTCCCCATCGCCGGCGCCGGGCGCCGGGGCGACGGCGCCCTCGCGTACCCGGCGGGTCGGCGCGGCCCACAGGTGCGGCGCCATCGCGGCGACGTGCACGGGCGCGGCGGTCAGCGCGGCCGCGCGAACCGCCTCGGACTCGGTGTGCACGAGGACGGCGTCGGCCCGGCGCAGCACCGCCCGGATCAACGGCTCGTCGACCGGCCGGCGCTCGTGCGGCAGCACGTTGTGGCAGAGCGCGAGCACCGCCGGGCCGCCGCGCGGGCGCCCGGCCGGCGGCATCGACGCGCGGGCGCGCGGCGGGCGGGCGCGGCCGAGCCCGGCCAGGATGCTCAGGTACGCCGGCGCCTGGATCGGGGTGACCACGACCACGATGACGACGTCGACGGTGGCCCGCAGCCGGCGCCCGAGCCGCACCCATCCGTCCGGGCGCCGCCAGGACAGCGGGTATCCGGTCCGGGCGAAGGGCTCCATCTCGGGTATGTCGACGCGTTGCTGGCCGGGGTAGAGCCGGGCCGGGTACTGGTCGGCCCAGGATTCGATCCGCACGTCGTGGCCGCGGGCGGCCAGCCGGTGGGCGAGCTCGGTGGTGTGCTGCGCTATCCCGCCCTTGTACGGGTGGGTCGGCCCGACGATCGCGACCCGACGTGGCCCGTCGGCCGGCACGGCGAGCTCAGGAGCTGCCACGGGAGCGGGCGACCAGGTCGCCGATCAGCGCGAGCACCGCGATCTGGAAGCCGACGAGGATCGCGAGCATCGTCGACGTCGTGACGTGGAAGTCGTACCGGATGACGTCGTAGATCAGCTTCACGAACCCGAGACCCATGATCCACAATGCCACCGGCATCAGGACCTTGATCGGGTCGAAGTACATGACCATCCGCAGGACCTGCAGGATGTACCGACGCGCGTCCCGGAACGGGTGGAACTTCGACTTCCCGGAGCGCTTCGCGTAGTCGATCGGGATGTAGTCCACCGGGTGCTGGTTGGACAGGAACGCCATCGTGATCGTGGTGACGCAGGAGAACCCGGGCGGGAGCAGCCGCAGGTACGGCAGGGACACGTCACGCCGGAACGCGCGCAGCCCGGAGTTCAGGTCGGGAATGCGAATTCCGGACAGCCGGGACGCGACCATGCGGATGAACCACTTCGCCGGCACCCGAGCCCATTTGTGGGTGCCCTCCTCGGTGAGCCGGGCACCGACGACCTGATCGACGTCCAGGTTGTCGTCGAGGTACTTGATGAACTCGGGGATCCGCTCGTTCGGATACGTCATGTCGGCGTCGGTCCACACGACTATCTGGCCGCGGGCGTCCTGCGTCCCGATCCGCCGAGCGGTGCCCGAGCCGCCGTTGCGGCGGAACGGCATCAGCCGCATCTTCGGGAACCGCGGCGCCACCTCGTAGAGCACCGCGAGCGTGTTGTCCGTCGACTTGTCGTCGATCACGAGCAGCTCGTAGCTGTACCGGCTGGCGTCCATCGCCGCGGTGATGCGCTCGAGCTCCAGGACGACGTGGTCCTGCTCGTTGTAACAGGGCAGCACGATCGTCACGTACGGCGCGTCCCGCTGGACCGAATACTGATCGTCGTCACCGGACCCCGTGAGCATGGACGCGTCCGGGGGGTTCGGCTGGCGGATGGCGCTGACACTCACGTCGGTATGACTCCCAGTCGCAGGTAAACCTGAGCTGCCTTGCCCACCGGGTAGGCGGGCAGGATGAGTGGCGCCGCCGGTGGCCTCTGCGCTCTCCAGCGTGACACGGTGTTGCGCGCGCCTCGACGGTGGGCGGCCTAAGGACACGCTAAGTCACGCTTGCTGGCGGAGTGCGCCGCCACGCGGCGAAAGGCCGCAAGGATGAACGGAGGGGATCGAGCCCCGGTGCTGCCGCCCGCGACGACGATGCTTAGTCTGGTAAGCCGTGGGTGCGTTCAGGAGCGATCTTCGCGAGTACGTCCAGCACGTCCGTGCGCTGCGCGCGGGCCGGGAGACCTCGGCGCTGGCGTTCGTCGCCGGGCTGCGCTACCCGCTGGCCTACGGCAAGCCGATCTGGACGGGCTCGCGCACGGTCATCGAGGGCCATGAACGGTTCGAGTTCGGCCCCGGCGGGGTGATGCGCGTCGGCCTGGGCTCGTTCGGCCTCTCCAGCCGGCACGACTCGTCCATCGTCCGGGTCCACCCGGAGGGACGGCTGCGCTGCGAGGGCGTGGTGTCGCTGCAGCGCGGCGTGCGCGTCGTCGTCGACTCCGGCCTGCTCCAGCTGGGCCACGGCACGAACATCAACGGGTTCGCGAACATCCTCGTGCGTGACCGGGTGTCCATCGGCGAGAACTGCACGATCTCGTGGAACACGCAGATCATGGACAACGACTTCCACCCGATCGTCGTCGACGGCGTGCAGCAGCCGCAGAGCGCGCCGATCGTCATCGAGGACCATGTCTGGATCGGCACCGGGGCGCTCGTCCTGAAGGGTGTGACCATCGGCGAGGGCGCGATCGTCGCGGCCGGGGCCGTGGTCACCCGGGACGTCCCCGCCAAGGCGATCGTCGCCGGCTCCCCCGCGAAGGTCATCGGCACCGCCGACGCCTGGTCCTAGCCCGGCCGCCGACCGTACCCGGAGCCGATGCCGCGCAAAGAGGTATCCGGTTCCGGCCGGGGAGCACGATCCCCCTACGATGGCAGGCGTCTATCGCTCGGGGGGTCTTTCCCTGTGTCCACTGTCGTGGAAGGCCGTCGGCCTGCCGTCGCCGACGCCAACCCGCTGCTCCCGCCTGAGGTGCGGTTTCGCCCCTGGCGGGTCCTGCGCGCCGTGCCCGCGCCCGTCTGGCTGATCACCGCCGCGTTCACGCTGCTGCTCGCCACCTGGTCGGTGCTGGTGCCGCAGTACCACGCCCCGGACGAGCCACACCACGTCGACGCCGTGCTGCGCCTCGCCGAGGGCCAGGGCTGGCCACCCGTCGGGCACGCGCTCGTGTCCCCGGAGACGGTCGGCTCGATCGCCGCCGCGCCGTACGGCACCCGTGCCAAGCCGCGGGAGCTCGCCGTCGGCCCCTTCACGAAGGCCGACGCGCCCGGACGCGCGGACCGGCCCGACTGGGGCGACCTCGCCCAGCCCGGGCAGCCGGCGCCCGACGTGCAGCAGATGATGCAGCATCCGCCGCTGTACTACCTGGCCGGCGCGGCGCTGGTGAAGCTCGTGCCGGGGGCACCACAGGACCTGCGGTTCGACCTTCTCATCGGGCTGTTGCGACTGATGAGCGTGCTCATGGTCGCCCCGCTGCCGTTGCTCGCGTGGGCCAGCGCCGACCGGCTCACCGCGAGCCGGACGGCCGGCCGGGTCGCCGCGCTGGTGCCACTCGCGATCCCGATGCTCACCCACATCGGGTCGAGCGTGAACAACGACGCCCTGCTGGTGCTGACCGGGGCGCTGACGACGCTCACGACCTGCTACGTGCTGCGCGGCGACACGTCGATGCGCACGGCCTGCTGGCTGGGCGCGTTCCTCGGCGCCGCGATGCTGTCGAAGTCGCTGGGCGTCGTGTTCGTCCCGCTCGCGATCGTCGCGTACCTGCTGGCCTGGCGGCGCGCCCGGCGGGCGCAGGCCCAGGTCGGCGACGGGCCGGCGCTCGACGACGACGAGACGATCGGCGCGGGCACGCCCCCCGCCAGCGTCGGCGGACGGCCCGGCACCCCCGACCTGACCCCGTTCCTGCTCGCCGACGCGACGGCCGGGCCCGCGGTCCGGGCCGGCGCCGCCCGCTTCCCCTGGCGTCCGCTGCTGGTCGGCACTGCGGCGGCGCTCGCCTGCGGCGCCTGGTGGTTCGTCGTCAACATCGTCCGTTACCACGCGTTCCAGCCGTCGACGCCCGGGTTCACCCCCGGCAGCAAGCTGTCGGGCTGGGGCGACTACGCCGACGTGCTCGTCAACGGCACGATCCTGCGCTGGTGGGGCGACTTCGGCTGGTTCGAGGCGCACGTGCCGGAGCTGGCCGCCCGGATCGGCACCGCGGTGATCGCGGTGCTGCTCGCCGTCGGCATCGCCCAGGCCCGCGGCGCCGCCAGGCGGATCGACCTGGCGCTCATGATCTGGCCGACGGCGGGGCTGTTCGCGCTGATGACGTTGCAGTCCGGCCTGCACTTCCACCGGACGTACTACGTCAGCGGCATCTCCGGCCGGTACCTGTTCGCCGGGGTCGCGTCGCTGGCGGTGGCCGTCGGCGCGGGTGCCGCGTCGCTCGGCAGGTTCTCCCGGTTCACCCCGCCGCTGGCGCTGGCCGGCGGGCTCGCGCTGCAGGGCGCGGCCGGCACCATGCTCTTTCGCCGCTGGTGGGAGGGGCCGCGCGGCGCTCGCCTCGACGGCCTCGACAACCTGCTGGCGTGGTCGCCGTGGCCGGCGCTCGCCGTCCGGATCGTCCTCGGTCTGTGCGCGCTGGCGCTGCTGGCGACGGCGGTCTGGTCCGTCGTCTTCGCCATCCGGCCGGTCCCGCGCGACCCGGGCGAGCGCGACGACCGCGGCGGTGGGACCGGCCCGGGCAGCGCGGTCGCGCTCGCGACGGCGGCCGGTGCCGCCGCCGGGCCCGACGGCGCCGAGGGGGGCCACGACTGGTTCGGCTCCGACCCGAACGCCCGGACCGGCGGCCATCCCATCCCGCCCGTCGGCGGCCGGCCCGGCGAGCCGCGGGTAGACGCGGAGCCGACGCTGACCATCCCCCGCCGCCCCGGCGCCCACCGACACCGCCGCACCTGATCCCGCACGCCATCCCCGCACTCACCGCCCTGACGCACCCAGCACTTTGCCGGCCGCCGCGACTGGCCGGAGCCCAAAGTGGAACTACCAGTCGTAACTGCACTGTGACGCTACGGCGTCGACGGTGGGGCCGCAGACTGAGAACCTGTCGGGGAGGGGCTACCGGCTCGGTCGGGGGTGGTCTGTGCGGGACAACCAGCACCAGACGCTCGCCTTCCCGTCGCTGGCCGCCGGCCTGCCCGCTCAGCCGGCGCTGCCGTTCCCGGCGCGCCAGGGGCTCACCCTCCCCACGCACCCGACCCACCCGCTCGGCGCCGTCGCCGCCGACCCGCTGTCCGCCGACGACCCCGAGGAGCTGGGCAATTACCAGCTGATCGGCCGGCTCGGCCAGGGCGGGATGGGCACCGTGTACCTCGGCGTCGGCCCACTGCGCGGCGCTGCGCCCGAACCGGGCGGCGTCCCCGGCGGCGGCACCGCCCAGCCCGCGAGCACGGCGGCCCCCGGCACGGGTCCCGGCGCGCCGGAACGCGGCTCGGCGGCCGTCGACAGGCCAGGCGGCGACGCGGCCGGCGGCCGCCCGGCGACCGACCACCCGGCCGGCGCAGGCATCCCAGCCGCCGCCATCCCAGGCGCGGACATCGCCGGGGCAGCAGGGGCGGCAGGCGCCGGCCCGGCAGGCGCCGGCCCGGCAGGCATGGCGGCCGCCGCCGGGGTCGGAAGCGCCGGCCTGGCGCAGACCGCGGCCACGATCGGCCCGAACGGCATCGAGGGCGACCTGCGACTGGTCGCGATCAAGATGATCCGGGCCGACCTTGCCCGGCTGCCCGAGTTCCGGGAGCGGTTCCTGCGGGAGGCGGACGTCGCCCGCCGCGTCGCCCGGTTCTGCACGGCCGAGGTGGTCGAGGTCGTCGACCCGCCCGACGGCCCGCCCTACCTCGTCACCGAGTACATCGACGGGTTGACGCTCACCCACGCGGTGCTCGCCGGCGGCCCCCTGCGCACCGGCGACCTGGAGAGGCTGGCCGTCAGCGTCGCCGCCGCGCTCACCGCGATCCACGGCGCCGGGCTGGTGCACCGCGACCTCAAGCCATCGAACGTGATCCTCTCGTCGCTCGGCCCGCGGGTCATCGACTTCGGCATCGCCCGGGCAACCGACGCGCACGGCGTGCTCAGCCAGGACATCCAGCGCATCGGCACGCCGGCGTTCATGGCCCCCGAGCAGGCCGACGGCCGACCGGTGACGGCGGCAGCGGACATCTTCGCGTGGGGTGGCCTGGTCACCTATGCCAGCAGCGGCGTGCTGCCCTTCGGCGACGGGCCGACCCCGGTCCAGCTGTACCGGGTCGTCCACCTGGAGCCGAACCTGGACGGGCTCAGCCCCTCGCTGCGCCCGATCGTCGAGCACGCCATGAGCAAGGACCCGGCGCGACGCCCGACCGCCCAGGAGCTGTTCCTGCGCCTGGTCGGCATGGGTCCGCCGACCCATCCCGACCCCGCTGTGAGCCGGGCGATCCGCGCCGGCGAGATCCCGGGCCAGCCCGGCGACGCGGCCGACGACGACGCCGACCCGCCCACGGACATCATCCCGGTTCCGGACCCGGCTCCGGCTCCGGCTCCGGCCGTCGACGGCGGCTTCGCGGGCGCCGAATCCGGCGGCCTCGGCGGGCTCGCGGGCCCGGCCGGGCCCTCCGCTGCGGCGGCGCACCCGGCGCACGGGCCGGCCAGCGCCGAGGCGGCGGGGCACGGCTGGTCCGGCGCCGACCGCGGCGGCGAGCACACCGGGGCGCACGGGCGCCCGTGGCGGGACCGGCTGCGCCACGGGTCACTGATGATCACGCCGCTGCTGGCGCTGATGCTGATCGCGGTGCTGATCCCGGTAGTGCTCGGCCGGGCGCCGACGTCGAGCCCGACGCCGACCTCGCTGGCCACCGAGGTCGCGTCCTCCGCCGACGAGATCCGGTCCACCGACCCGGGGCTCGCCGGCGCTCTGAGCCTCGCCGCCTTCCGGATCAGCCCCTCGCCGGCCGCCCGGGCAAGCCTGCGCACGTCGTTCGCCGGCGCGGCGGCCACCCAGCTGACAGGGCACACCGCGTCGGTGCTCGGCGTCGCCGTGAGCCCCGACGGCCGGCTCACCGCGACCGCCTCGGCCGACGGCACGACCCGCCTCTGGGACCTCGCCGGCGCGGGGCTGGCCGGATCAGACCCGGCCACGGCGGCCGGCGACGCACCGCGCGCAACGCCGACCCCCGTCGCGGTGCTGCGCGGGCACGACGGCTGGGTCACCGCCGCCTCGTTCAGCCCCGACGGCCGGCTGCTGGCCACCGCCGGCTACGACCGCACGGTCGTGCTGTGGGACCTGCGCGACCCGGCGACCCCGACGAAGCTCGCGACGCTCGTGGGCCACGACGGCTACGTGCTGTCCGTCGCGTTCAGCCCCGACGGTGGCCTGCTCGCGACGTCCGGATACGACGACACCGCCCGGATCTGGGACGTGCACGCTCCCTGGCAGCCGGTCCAGCTCAGCGTGCTGCGCGGCCATACCGGCTGGGTGCGACAGGTGACGTTCAGCCCGGACGGCCGGCTCCTGGCGACCGCGAGCACGGATCGCACCGCCCGGCTCTGGGACATCGGCGACCCGCGCAGTCCCCGGCCGCTCGCCACCCTGGCCGGGCACACCGACTACGTGTGGACGGCGGCGTTCAGCCCGGACGGGCGGCAGCTCGCGACCGGCGGCTACGACGGCACCGCACGCATCTGGGACGTCACCGACCCGGGCCGCCCCCGGCCGCTGGAGACTGTGCAGGCGGATGCCCGCTGGGTGCTCGCCGTGACGTTCAGTCCCGACGGCCGCACCCTCGCCACCGCCGGGCGCGACGGCGCGGTCCACCTCTGGGATCTGACCGCGGCGGGCCGGCCCGCCGCCGCCGGACGGCTCACCGGCCACACCGACTGGGTGGAGGACCTGGCGTTCGCCCCGGACGGCCGGTCGATCGTGACCGCCGGCGCGGATCACACCGCCCGGCTCACGCCGGTGGACGACGCGACGCTTCTGGCCGCGGCCTGCCGCACCAAGTCCAGCCAGCTCGATGCCCTTCAATGGCAGCACTACATCCCCGCCGCGCCTTATCGCCCCGTCTGCTAACGACGCCCGCGCGCCGCCCAGGCTTTGGGCAGCAAAATGCGCCGGCGACCAACCGGCGCCATTATGCGGAAGCATCGAAAACGACCGGTCGTACATATTTTCAGCGTCGCACGGGATTTCCGTCCGGCCGGAGTCTTGAAGCGTGGTGGAAACCGATCGGGCGGCCTCGTAGCGATGGGCGCGGACTGGCAACCCCAGGTGGTCACGAGCGCCCTACCAGGTATTCTCCCGGCCCAGAAGATTGATCCACACGCGTCGGCGTGACCGACTACCGGTGCCGACTCGCGCTGGGCGCCGCTCCGCCACGAACCGTGTCGGCTGACTGAGCCAATAGGCTCACTGAGTAAACACGGTTCGTCCACCCCGTGGTGAAGTGCGTCGGATGGGTGAGCCTATAGGCTCACTGAAATGACACAATCCGGAGCGCGATGGGAACCCCCGCCGACGGCCACCGAGCCGTCCCGGAATTCGGCGCCAGCCGACCACACCGGCCCGTCTCCGACGAGGCGCCAGCGGCCAGCTCAGCCGCGTGCACGCAATCACTACCCGTAGTCAACGCGAAGAACCCGAGCAGCCTCCCGCCAGGCGCCGGCGGCGCGGCGGCGGAGGCGGTCAGTTCGTGCTGTCGGGGCCGGGGTTGCGGTCGGGATTGGCGTTGCGGTCCGGATTGTGGCTGCGGCCGGGGGCGCGATGGCGCGGCTCGTGCCGGTCGCCGTTGAAGGCGCCGGAGCGCCGGCGGCGGCGGGGGACACCGGAGCGGTCGAACAGCGGCGGCTGGCCTGGGGCGCCCAGCTCCGCCGGCCGGCCCTGGAGATCCGCCGACGGGTCCAGCTGCGCCGCATGCACCGCCGAGCCGGGCGGGATGGGCTGGCCGGCCGGGATCGGCCGGCCGGCATGGATCGGTGCCACCGGCGGGACCACGCCCGACGGCCCCGCGCCGGTCGCCGGACCGAGAAGCGACGACGCCCGCGACGTTCCCGAGGCCGCGTCGGCTGGCCCCGGAAGCACGACCGTCGCCGGCGTGCCGACCGGACCGACCGCGCCGGCCCCGCCCCCGAAGGGGGCGGCGAAGCCGGCGGAACCTGCCGGGCCAGCGACCCCTAAGGGACTGGCGCCGGCGGTCGACGTGCCGCCCGCCGGCTCGCCGGTCGGGTATGGCTCGGCCCAGGCTGGCGCCGAGGAGGAGGATCTAGCCGCGAATGACCCGGACGGCCACGACCCGAGCGCCGCCGGGGTAGTCGTCTGCGGCGTCCGCGGCGTCAGCAGGACGGCTCCGGGCGGTACGGCGGACGCGTCCGGCTCTCCCGGCGGCGGCACGTCCGGTCGGGGCGGCAGCATCAGCGGCGGCGGTGCCAGCCGCGCGGCGCGGCCGCGGCGCGCGTCACCGGGAGACTGCCCGGGCGTCCACAGCGCGGGTTCCTGATGCCCCGGGCCGCCGGCGACGATGTCCGGCTCGCCGGCACGGTGATGCGGCCGGTGGCGGCCGCGCAGCCGCCCGTCGGCGTCTCGGCCCGGACCGTTGGCCCGGCCCGCGCTCGGACCACCCCCCGAACCGGCGCCGCCGGGACCACCGCTACCGAGACCACCGTTGCCCGGAGCACCGTTGCCCGGAGCACCGTTGCCGAGCCCGCCGTCCGAGAGGCCGCCGGCGCCGCCGGTGCTCGGGCCCGCGCCCGGCCGGCCGTCCCCGCGGCCAGCCCCCGGTCCGTCGCCCGCCGGCAGGGCGAGCCGGTTGGCGGCGCTGCCCGGTCCGAGGGCGCGCGCGGAGTCCGGGTCGGCGAGCTGGGCGCGGCGGCGTGCCTCCTCTTCGGCGAACCGTGCCCGTGCCTGCTCGTAGCGGCTGGGGCCGCGGCGCAGTCGCACTCGCAGCCGCGAGTCGGCGGATCGGACGGCGGCGACGAGGCGACCCTCGTCCAGCCGGGCGCCCAGCGCTTCCGCGGCCATCGCCCGTTCGGCGGTGAGTTCCCGCTCCAGCTCGGCGATCCGGTCGGACTTCTCGATGTCGAGCGCGACCAGCCGCATACGCTCGGCGTCCAGTTTCGACCATTCCTGCTGGTGCATCCGGGCGGCGGCCATCGCCTCGTCGCGCATCGCGACCACCCGCAGGTACAGCTCCAGCCGGTTGCGCTCAAGCCGGGTCAGCAGGGGGTTCGCCACCCAGGGCGCGAGCAGCTCGGCGATCCTGGTCGCGAACGGCGCGCGCCGGTCGACGACGACGCCGAGGCCGAGCACCGGGGCGACGGTGAAGAACCGCAGCTCGGGATGGCCGGCGACGAACTCCTCGACGGCGGTGCGGACGCCGTTGCGCGGGCCACCCTCGGCGAGGGCCCACGCGTAGTCGCCGCTGCCGCGGATCCCGCGGCCGGGGACGGCGTCGGGGTTGTCCAGCGTCACGCCGGAATCCCAGGAGTGTGGCTGCAGGTCGGCGTCGGTGAGCCGGTCGGGCGCCTGGTACCGGTCGCGTCGGCCGGTGGGCCAGCCGACGTCGTGCACGATGATCAGCGGGAAGGTGGCGCGGCCGAACTCGTGGACCGCGTCATCGACGGCGGTGAGCGTGGCGGCGACGGTGGCGTAGTTCGCGTCGCCGTCGATCAGGTAGGCGTCGGTCGGCGTGTGCGCCTCGAGCCCGGTCGTGCCGTACTCGCGGACCACGTCGATGTCGAGGCCGCGCCCGGCGGCGGGCACCCGGCCCGGCTCCGGGTCGACGACGAGCAGCCGGCCGCCGCCGCCGGAGCGCAGCAGCTCGACGACCAGGCTGGTGGTGGAGCCGTTCTCGGTCCCGAGGAGGGCGACGCTGCGCACGCCGGCCGCGGCGAGCAGCGGCAGCCAGACCTCGCGCAGGTCGACGACCGACCGCAGCAACAGCGAGGACGGCCCGCCGGCCCGGTCGGTCGCGCCCGGGTGGTAGGCGTCGACGGCGTCGACGGCGTCGCCACCGTTCTGGCCGTAGACGGCGAGCTCGGCCGCGCCGCCGGCCGCCGGGTCGGCGCCGGGCAGGTCGGCCGCCGCCAGCTCGGCGAAGCTCGCGCGCACGGCTCCCTCGCCCATCCCGTCGGCGCCCGCGGGACCCCCGGCGCCGGGGAGGCGCAGCGGCCCGGTGTTCGCCGAGGCGGAGCGGACGTAGGGGCGGGCGGTGTGTGAGATGGGCTGGTCGTCCGGCCCGCCGGAGCCCGCCTCCCCGCCCGGGTCAGTGCTCGGCGTGTCAGTCACCGTGGGCCTCCCAGCCGGCCGTCTGCCCTGTTTCAGACCCGCCGCCGGATGCCGCGCGGCGGACGCCCGCCCGGGGCCGTCCAGCTGTCACCGCAGGCCTCCCAGCTGTCGCATCATCCGGCGGGCAGCCCGGCGCGGCAGTTGCGGCCCGGAGGTCGGGCCCGTCACGGCTGAGGCGGGAGCGGCCACCGGGTCGCCCCGGATCCCTATCCAACCAAAGGCGAACTCGACGTCAATTGCGTACGTGCCGCCCAACTCTGGCATGCCGGGCAGATCCAGGTTGTAGACGAGTTGCGGGTCGTCGTCGAGGATTTCGGCCAAGTTGGGTTGCAGTATTCGCAGCCCCACCAGCCCGAGGACAATGCCGCGCCTACGCTCCACCAATCCGGCGCCGCCAGCCGCGTCCGGGGGGATACTGCCCCCCACCGCCGGAATAGAGCCCGGTCCCTCGAACGCGGTGATCGTGACCCGTCGCGGCTCACCCGCGCCGACGACGTGGAATCCGAGGGTGAGCCAGTCCAGCCGCAGCAGACCCCGCCGGCCCGCCGGATCGACCCGGACCCGGCGGACACCGACGGCGTCATTCACCCGCAGCCGCGCCAGCGTCAACCCGTCCCGGCCCGCGTACGACACCGCGGTCGCCTTCGGCCCGTGGGCGAAATCCGCGCCGGTGTCGACATACACCTCGACCGGCCCGGCCGCGGCGGGCGCCGACAGCTCCCGAGGATCGATGCCCGCGGCGGCTGCGAGCTCGGTCACGACCGCCAGCGGCCGGTTCGCGACGGCGGCGACGGCGGCGGGCCATGGCGCCTCGCGCAGCGACAGCTGCGCGAGACCCGCCGGGCTCAGATACGGCATCCGCCTGATCAGCTCGGCCGGCAGCAGGCCACGGCCCCCGTGCTCGGCGACCTCCCCGACCCCGACCCCGGCCGGGACGTCCGCACCGCCAGCCGCACCGGCCGCGCGGTCCACCCCCACGACGCGCAGCCCGGCCGAGGCCGGCTCGTCGTCCTCGCCGTCGTGTCGCCACGATCCGAACGCGGCCGCCTCCGCCGTCGTCGGCCGGGCGACGAACCGGGTCAGCATGCGCAGCAACGCGAGCCGGGCACCGTCCGCGCACAGCGACGGCAGCGCGCTGTCGGCACTGTCCGGGCTCTCCGCCCCCCGGTAGCGCAGCCATTCTCGTTGGAAGGCGCGGGCGCCGTCCTGGGCGGCGGCACGCTGCGCGAGCTGGGTGCGGCTCGTCCGGGCGAGTCCCAGCAGCGGGGCGGATGCCTCGTCGAACGAGGCCAGCGGGCCGGCGTCCGCCCGCGCGACCTGTTCCACGACCGCCGGGGCGCGCAGCAGCTGGCCGGCGAGGCGCGCCGGCTGGCCGGCGGACGCCAGGTAGCCCTCCATCCGGTGGCCGGCGAGCCGGTGCTCCAGCGCGGCCGGCCCGGTCGCCAGGTAGAGGCCGACGGGGACGACCTCGCGACCGGTGGCGGCGAGCAGCCGGGCCAGCAGCGCCTGCGTCGTGCCATCCCAGCCGAGGTCGACGAGCACGGCGGGGCCCTGCTCGGGCAGCACCTCGTCCAGGTAGCCCAGGAAACGCTCACGCAACCGCTCGGCGGCCAGCACGATCTCCCCGCGGACGCGGTCGTCGCGGCTGAGCGTCTCCAGCAGCTCGTCGAGGATCTCGTCGAGCAGCCCGGCTGGCACGTCGAGCCGGCGCCCGGCCAGCGCGGAGATCCCCGGCACCGCCGCGAGGTCGACCCGCAGCCGGCGCAGCAACGCGCCGACCGTGGCCACGGCGCCGCCGCCGACGGAGCCGCCCGCGGGGCCGCCGCCCGCCCGGCCCGTCGCGGCGGCCGCGGGGCCGGTGCCGGCATGGGCGAGGAAGGAGCGAAGCTCGGCGGGCGACGCCTCGAAGACGTTGGCCAGCGCGCAGACCTCGCGGGAAGCCCACAGCGGCCGGGCGATGATCCCGGCGTCCCTGCCCGGGCCTTCGAGCAGGCTGGCGACGAACTGGCCGGAACGCATCAGGCAGAACGCCTCCTGCGCGCCCAGCTCCTGGGTCCGCTCGACGACCCACTCGGCGAATCCGGTGAATACCGGGCCGAGCACCGTGGCGCCGGTGTCCCAGAAGCGGCGCAGCGCTCGCGGGACGGCGCTGGCCTCGGCGGTGTGCAGGACGCGGGCGCGCAGCGCGGTCAGGCCGAAGTCGCCGTACTCGGGGTCGACGAGGGCCGCGTCGTCCGGATCGTCGAGGAGCCCCTCCATCGCGAGCGTCCCGCGCAGGTCGGCGGCCGGCCCGCCGCGGCGCACGGTCGTGACGGCCACCCTGGCCGGGATCGCCGGGCTGGGCGCCGGCCGGGCGCCCCGGGCCTTCCCGGGGTGCGAGTCGTCGCCGGTCGGGTCGCCGCCCAGGTAGAGCAGCCGGGACGCGGGCGCGCCGGTCGCGGCGAGCACGTGGCCGAGTAGGCCGTCGGCCGTGCCGACGCCGACGTCGGCCGAGGTGAAGGGGCCACCGAACGGGATGCCGGCGAGCTCGGGCCGGGCGAGCAGGCGGTCGAGCTGCGCCGCCGACAGGCAGGTGTCGGCGACCAGGTAGACCGGCAGGCCGAGCTTGAGGGCGGTGGGCTCCACCACCTGGAAGACGGCCAGATCGACGCGGTGCGCGGCCCGCAGGGCGCAGACCTCGGCCTCGACCAGCCCGGAACGCTCGCCGGCGCCGGGCAGCGCGGGCAGCAGCAGCCCCCAGATCTCGTCCAGGCGTGGCCGCGGACCGTCGCCCTCGCCGGGGGCCGATCCGCCGGGACGGGTGGCGAGCGCGCGGTGCCTGGCCCGGCGCTCGGCCAGGATCCGCAGGTGGGCGAACTGGCCGGGGGTGACGCCGGCCGGCAGTCGGCCGGCGGCGGCGAGCCGCTCGCCGAGGAGCAGGAACAGGTGCGCGGGCCGGGGCACCAGCCGCCACAGCAGGGTGTCGAAGACGTCGACGACGAGGGCGTCGGCACCGCCCGAGTCGAGGTGCGACCAGGCGTGTTCGAGCCGCTCGTCGCCGAACATCGCGGTCACCCCCTCCAACATCGCCGGTCAGCAGACGGCGCGGGAAGGTTGGCGACATGTCGGGAGTCCCGAGACAACGGGAAGCCCCATGTGTCGCGCCACCGCGGGCGGTCGCCTCCGACGGTCGCGAGCAGCCGCGCGGGAGGAGCCAGTCATCACGCTGGAGGCGGGATGGCTGCGCCGTCGCCTCCTTCGGCCGGGTGGGGACACGGCGCCGACCGGTGCCGGAGCAGGCTGGCCGATACTATGAACCGCTTCCAGGATCCCGGGCACCGGCGGCGGCGGCCCGGGCGGTGGGGTGCGGGCGGTGGGATCGTTGTGCGTCTGCCGTGCTCGTCCCGTGCGGCGGCGGTCGTCACGTGTCGCCGCGTACGGCCGGATGGGTCGGCCATCAGACAGGCCCGCTGGCACAGATCGATCGCGGAGCGCTACCGTCGCCGGATCCAGACCTCACCCGCGTCGAGAGGCCGGGCGGGCACCATGGCACGATCGGGACGACAACGGGCCGCGCCATGGCGCGCGGCGGTCCCGCGACGTCCAGGGGTCGGGCGTCGACCAGGGTCGAGAAGGAGCCGAGGAGTGCAGCTCGCAGGTGCTGGCCCCGCCGCCGGCCCGGGCGGCGCGGCGGAAGCGTCTCCGGCACCGTCGACGACCGCGACGGCGGGGCCGCTGTCGGCGTCGGCGGAGCCCGCCTTGTCACCGTCGACCGAGTCGACGCCGTCTTCGTCGGCGCGGCCGGTGGGCTCCCGGTCAGCGGAGCCGACGATGCCCCGGCCAGCGGAGCCGGCGATACCCCGGTCGACAGAGCCGGCAACGCCACCGTCGGCGGAGCCGAACGGATCGTCATCGTCGCCCATGGACGGGCCGTTGGCGGGTAACCCGTCGAACGGCGCGCCACTGGCCGGCTCGCCTCCTCGGCTGGCTGGCTCGCCGCCTCGTCCGCAGCCGGCCCGCAGGCCCGGCGCCGGTCCTCGGCACGCCGCCCGCAACGCGCCCCAGACCACCGGCTCGGTCGACGCGACCAGCAACCCGGCGGCGATGGCCCGGCGGTCGCGGGCGCAGAGCCGGGTTCGCTGGGAGCTGCTGCGCAACCTGATCCGCAAGGACATCAAGGTCAAGTACAAGGGCTCGACCCTCGGCTTCGCCTGGTCGCTGGCCAACCCACTGCTGCTGCTCGTCGTCTACACCTTCGTGTTCCAGGTCGTGTTCAAGTCCGGCGTGCCGAGGTTCGGCATCTACTTCCTGTCCGGGCTGCTCGTGTGGAACGCGTTCGCCGGCAGCGTCTCGACCGCCTGCGGCAGCGTCGTCGGCAACGCGAACCTGGTGAAGAAGGTGCGCTTCCCGCTGGCGGTGCTGCCGCTGTCCGCGGTCGGCTTCGCCGCGGTGCACTTCGTCCTGCAGCTCCTGGTGCTGCTGGTGCTGACGATGGCGCTCGGTTATCCGCTGATCGGTGGCGGCCTGCTGCTGCTCGTCCCCGCCAGCGCGGTCGCGCTGATCTTCACCGTCGGGATGTCGATGCTGGTCTCGGCGCTGTCGGTGCGTTTCAAGGACGTGCCGCACCTCATCGAGGTGGCGCTGATGGCCTGGATCTGGCTCAACCCGATGGTCTACGCGTTCGGGCTGATCCAGCAACGGCTGCACGAGTACACCTGGATCTACGAGTTGAACCCGATGGCCGTGGTGGTCATGGCGTTCCAGCGGGCCATCTACGTCGACGCGAACGCAACCAAGCCCGACGGCACGCCCCTGCAGGTCCTCGCCGACCCGGGGTACGTCTACTACCTCGAACGTCTGGCCATGGCCGGCGGGATCTCCCTGGCCGTGCTGGCGCTCGGCGTCTGGGTGTTCCGCAAGCTGCAGGCCGACTTCGCCGAGGACCTCTAAGTGAGCCAGACCTCCCCGCTCCCCCCGGCCGCCGGCAGCGCGCCGGCGGCCGGCCCGACGCCGACGGTCGGCCGGCCGGCCGGCGCGACCGCCAGCGTCAGTGCCGGCCTGCTGCCGACCGGCGGCGCGAGCGCCCGGGGCGGCGCCGTCGCGGCCGGATCCGGCCCGGCCGTGATCCGCGCGGCCGGCGTCAGCAAGAAGTTCGTCTCGTACCACAAGCGGGCGACGAGCCTGAAGGAGGCGTTCGTCCGCCGCGGCGGCCTGGCCGGTGAGGACTTCTGGGCGCTGCGCGACATCAACATCGAGATCCCCCGCGGCCAGACCGTCGGCCTCGCCGGCGCGAACGGCTCCGGCAAGTCGACGACGCTCAAGGTGCTCGCCGGCATCCTGCGCCCGACCAGCGGCAAGGTCGAGGTACACGGCCGGATCGCCTCGCTGCTCGAGCTCGGCGCCGGGTTCAACGGCGAGCTGTCGGGGCGGGACAACGTCTACCTGAATGCCTCCCTCCTCGGCCTGTCCAAGCGGGAGATCGACCGACTGTTCGACTCGATCGTCGACTTCGCCGAGCTGCACCACAAGATCGACGACGAGGTCAAGCACTACTCGTCCGGCCAGTACGTCCGGCTCGGCTTCGCCGTCGCCGTGCACGTCGACCCGGACATCCTGCTCGTCGACGAGGTGCTCGCCGTCGGCGACGAGGCGTTCCAGCGCAAGTGCCTCGCGAAGATCGACGAGTTCCGCAACCAGGGCCGCACGATCCTGTTCGTCACGCACTCGCTCGACCTGATCGAGAACATGTGCGACCGGGTAGTCGTCCTGGAGGCCGGCAAGGTCATCCACGATGGCGCCCCGGGGGTCGGCACGAAGCTGCTGCGCCAGCGACTCGGCAGCTCGCCGACCGAGGGCGCCGGCGCGTACGGCACGGCGACGGTCCGCCCGGAGACGCTCTCGTTCAGCGCGCTTCCCGGCACGGCGCCGCAGATCGCCTACAACCCCGGCGACTCGATGACCATGAGCGTCGGCATCGAGGTCGCCGAGGGCGCGCCCGCGGCGATCCGCGCGCGCTGCGTCGTCGTCGGCCAGAACGAGATCCCGATCTGGGTGATGGACACGCCGGCCGAGGGCATCCCGGTCAGCCCGGGCTTCACCGTCCTCGACTACACCATCGGCTCACTCCCAGCGTTGCTCGGCGCGTTCGCGGTGCGGGTGGAGGTCGCCGACGCCGCGACCGGCTCGCCCATCACCTCCCGCCGCTTCCACGAGCTGTTCGGGATCGACGGCTCCCACGCCGAGGGCCTGGTCCACGTCGACTACGAGGCGAGGCCGCGCGCATGACCGACACTGAGTTGACCGCCAGCCCGGCCGCCACGGCGCCCGCCTCGACGATGGCGCCCACGCCCACGCCCACGCCGACGGCGGCGGCCGGCTCGCTGACCAAGGCCGCGCCCCAGGCTCCCGGGGTGCGTGGCACCGCCGGCTCCGGCGACGCGGACGGCGCGGTGCCCGCCGCCGGGCATCCCGACGACGGCGGCGCCGGCGCCGGCTGGGGGGAGCGGCCGCTGGCCACGATCGTCATCGTCAACTGGAACGGCGCCCACCTGCTGCCGCCCTGCCTCGACGCGGTCGCGAAGCAGATCACCGGCTTCGGGTACCAGACCTGGGTCGTCGACAACGCCTCCAGCGACCACTCGCGCGCGATGCTCGCCGAGCGGTACCCGTGGGTGCGGGTGCTCGAGTCCCCGGAGAACCTCGGCTTCGCCGGCGGCAACAACGTGGCGCTGCGCCAGGTCAACACCACCTACGCGGTGCTGCTGAACAACGACGCCGTCCCGGAGCCGGACTGGTTGGCCAACCTGCTGGCCCCGTTCGAGGCGCCCGGCGGCGACAAGCTCGGCGCCGTCACCGGCAAGGTCGTCTTCCTGCCGCGGTTCCTCCGGCTGCGGCTGGAGACCCCGACCTTCTCGCCCGGCCCGCACGACTCGCGGTCGCTCGGCGTGCGGATCTCCTCGGTCACCGTCAACGGCCACGACGTGCTGCGCGAGGTCCTCTGGGAGAAGCTGACCTACGGCGCCGAGGGGCCGCCCACCGGGCCGTTCTTCTGGACCCGCGGCAACGGCGAGCTCCTCGTGCCCGTGCCCGAAAGCGGCACCGTCACCCTCGGGCTCACCTGGGCGGCCGAGACCGCGAAGACCGTGGTGCTCAGCTGGGACGGCCACGCCGGCCCGGCCGACGGCGGCCCCGGGTGGGCCGCGGCCGACGGTGGCTCGGCCCGCTTCGCCGCGCTGCCGGTCACCGGCACCGAGCCGAACGTCGTCTCGGTCACCATCGACGACACCGCCCCCCGCGTCGACGTGATCAACAATGTCGGCGGGATCGTGCTGAACGACGGCTACGGCGCCGACCGCGGCTACCAGGAGGTCGACACCGGCCAGTTCGCCAACCCCGAGGAGGTCTTCACGGCCTGCGGCAACGGGATGGCGATGCGCGCGGCCCTCGGCCACGACCTCGGCTGGTTCGACGACGACTTCTTCCTCTACTACGAGGACACCGACCTGTCCTGGCGGATCCGGTCCCGGGGGTTCAGCATTCGTTACGTCCCCGGTGCCGTGCTGCGGCACGTGCATTCCGCGTCGAGCGTCGAGTGGTCCCCGCTGTTCGTCTTCCACACCGACCGCAACCGGCTGCTCATGCTGACGAAGGACGCGACGCTGCCGCTGGCCGTCTCCGCGGTCGCGCGCTACCCGCTGACGACCGCGTCGATCGGGCTGCGCACGCTGCGCCAGGCATGGAAGGCACGCAGCCGGCCGGCGGTGCGGCCCACGCTGCTGCGGCTGAAGGTGACCTGGTCCTACCTGCGGCTGTTCCCGGCCATGGTCCGGCGCCGCCGGGAGATCGGCCGCACGGCGAGCGAACGCCGCCGATCGCTGCAGGACTGGCTGGTGTCGCGATGACCGCCCGACCCGACGAGCCGTCCAGCGCCGAGCACTACCTCGCGGCCAGCGGCCTGGAACGGCTCGACGGCGACACCGCCGACGCCGGTGGTTGGTCGGGCGAGGAGTGGTCGGGGCCGGTGGCGGGTTCACCCGGGTCGCCGTCCGCCGGGTCGCCGTCCGCCGCCAGATCGCAGCCGATCGACTTCGATCCGCTGGACCCACTCGGCCTTAGCCGGCTCGGCCCGCTGGACGGACTGGGTCGCGCCGATCCGCTGGACCGGCCGGCCCGGTACGACGAGGACGCCCGGCCGTCGCTGCTCGGCTCGCCGCTCGAGCCGCTGGACCGGTCCGTTCCGGCCGGCGACGACGGGCCGCTCTGGACCCACGACCCGCTGGAGCGGCCCGGCCGGCTCACCCCGCTGCGCGGGCTGGAGCCGCTGCCACCGTTGCCGCCGCTCGGCGCCCCCCAGGTCGACGCCGCGGCGCCCGACCCGCCGGCACCCGCGCCGCGGCGCCAGGACCCGTGGTCGGCGCCCGCGCACCGTCCGGCGCTGGACCAGGCGGCGGCCGAGCGCGACCGGCTCTCGACCGGCCTGGAGTCGCTCGGGTCGGAGTCCCTCGGGTCGGAGTCCCTCGGGCTGGAGTCGCTCGGGCTGGAGTCGCTTGACGGGGCGCAGCCCGCGCCGCGGCCGTTCCAGCCCGGGTCGTCCTATCCCGGGACGCGGGCCGCAGCGCCGTCGGAGCCGGCCACGCTGTACGGCTCGGCCGGCCTGGAGCCGCTCCCCGGGCAGTTCGATGGCGTGCCGCTGGAGGGGCAGGTCATCGACCGCGCCACCGGTCGGCCGGTCGGCGGCCCCGCCGATGACGCCCGCGACCGCCCGCCCGCGGGCACCCGCGGGCGCCCGTTCGCCGATGCGTATCGCCTCGCCGGCGAGCCGGCCCACCCGCTCGGTGACGGGCCACGCGACGACTCCGTGCTCGACCGGGTGGTCCTCAACGGCTCCGGCTGGGACGCCGCGCCGCTGGACGCGCCAGCCCTCGACGGCACGCTCGGTGACGGCAGTCCGCACGACGCAACGCCGAACGACGCAACCCTGCACGCCGGCGCCAGCTTCGACCTGACTGACTCCGCCGGCGCCGACCTCGACGACGCCGGGTTCGAGCGGACCGACTCCGCCCGCGCCGACCTCGACGGGGCCGCGCCTGCCGGCGCTGCTCTCGATGGCGTCGCGCTCGACGCGGAGCAGGTGATCGACGTCGACCCGCTGCGTGACGTGGATCTGCACGAGCCGCTCGACGAGCTGCCGCGCTGGGACCCGCTGTCCGACGACCTGCCGGAGGAGCTGGCGGCGAGCCTGACCGCCGAGCCGGCCCGCGCCGACGACGTGCTCGCCGTCGTACCTGACGGCATCGGCGCATCCGACGCCACCGCGTCCGACTCCGCCGCGTTCGACTCCGCCGCGTTCGGTGACGCAGCGTTCGACGGCCCGGTGTTCGACGGCGGCTCGGTGTTCGACGACCGCCCGACGTTCGACGACGGCCAGGCCTTCGCCGCCGACCAGATCTTCGATGGCGGCCACGCGTTCGACGACGGCGTCGCGTTCGACAGCCGCTCGAGCTCCGACGATGGCGCCGCGTTCGACGGCGGCGAGGTCTACGAAAGCGGCAAGGTCTACGACGGCGACCGGGTCTTCGACAGCGACCGGGTCTTCGACAGCGGCGAGGTCTACGAAAGCGGCCGGGTCTTCGACAGCGGGGCGGCGCTCGACGACGGGCCGCCGTTCCGCGCTCCGGGCTCGTTCGACGACATCCCGGCCTTTCCCGCTCCCGGCTCGTTCGACGAGCTGCTGGGCTTCGTGGGCGGTCTCGGCGGCGGCTACGGCGACGCCCTGCCCGCCGAGACGCTGGGCGAGCGCTCGCTGGCCGAGTCGGGCGACCTGACGGCTCCCGACGCAGCCGGTGCCATCCCGGTGGACATCCTTCCCGTCGGTGCCGAGTCCGCCTCGATCGACAACGTCGACGCCGCCTCGGGCGTCGACGTTGCCATGGATGACGACGTCCTCGCTCTCGCCGATGAGCCGGCCACGGCTGAGCCGGTCGAATCGCCCGCGGCCGATCCGGCGCCGGTCAGCTGGGATGACGCCGACGCCGACGCCGACCCGGAGAACCGCTCTGACGCCGACCGCCCGGCCGCTGACAGCCCGGCCGCTGACAGCCCGGCCGTCGACGGCGCGGGAGTCGACAGCAGCCCGGCCACTGACAGCCCGGCCCCCGGCATCGCGGCCTCCAACGTCGCCGGCTTCGACAGCGCCGGCTTCGACGGCGCGGCCACGGACAGCGCGGTCGTCGACAGCGCGGCCGTCGACAGCGCGGCCACGGACAGAGCGGGCTTCGAGGGCGCCGGCGCCGCCAGTGCGGGCGACACCGGCGTCAGCCCGGACGACCTGCCCAATCCGTCCGCGCCGGTGCACCCGGACGAGCCGGCCGAGCGGGCGTTCATGCTCTACTCCGGCTTCGCGGGCGAGCGGCGGCACGTCGGGTTCCAGATCGGCACGCTTCCCGAGCCGGTGATTCCGGAGCGTTCGGTGCCCAGCCTGGCCGTGCCGGCCCGGCCGGCCGCCGACGAGGGCTCGCCGGCGCCCGTCTCCATCGGCGGCGCGGTCCCGTTGCGAGCCCGGTTCGCGGGTGCGCCCGCCGGGGCTGACGGCGCCGCGCGCGTCGCCGACGACGCCGGGAACGCGCGCCCAGGCGGGGTGGCGGCGGCGGAGAAGCTGGTCGACGCTGACCCCGTGAACCCAGACGACGACGCCCCGGCGCGACCGGACGTCCCGGCGGGACCGACCGAGACCGGCCCGGCCGCGGCGGGCTCCGGAGGCATTCCCTTGACGGGCGAAGCGACGACGACTGGCCCGTTGACACTTCCGACCGGGCGGCAGGTGCGGGCGGCCGTCTACAACCGGTTCTGGCACTCGATGGGCGGCGGCGAGCGCCACAACGGCATGATCGCCCAGGTGATGGCCGCGGACGGCGTCGAGGTGGACATCCTCGGCCACTCCGACGTCGACCTGGCCGACCTCGGCGCGCACCTCGGCCTGGACCTGTCCGGCTGCCGGTACACCCGCATCCCGGACCGCGGCGAGGAGGACCTGTCGGTCCGCTCGGGCGAGTACGACCTGTTCGTCAACGGCTCCTACATGAGCCGGCTGCCGACCCGGTCGCGCAAGGCCGCCTATCTGTGCTTCTTCCCGACGCCGTTCGACCACGACATGGCGGCGTGGCGCAAGGCGGCGGTGCGCTCCGCCGGGCCGCTGCTGCGCGGGGTGCGCCCGGCGGTCGACTTCGGCCTCGGCTGGTACCCGCCGGAGGGCGGCCGGGTACGGCAGTGGCGCTGGTCGTCCGGGAGCGCGGTGCTCTCGATCTCCCCCGGCAGCGAACGGGTGCTGCGCGGCGACTTCGGCCGCCCGGGCGCCCCGACCGGCACCTCGCTGCGGATCATCGACGCCGCCGGCGAGACGCTCGCCAAGATCGACGTCGGCGCGGAGTTCGTCGCCCACGAGATCCCCTTGCCCGAGTCGCCGACCGGCACCGAGATCACCCTGGTCTGCGAGCCGTTCACCCCCGGCCCGGCCGACGTGCGCGAGCTCGGCGTGGCGATCAGCCGGCCACGGGTGACCGACGCGGATGAAAGCCCGCGCGCCAAGGTGGCCCTGCGCTTCCCGTGGCTGCTGCGCGACCCGCACGACCTGGCCTGGCTCGACCGGTACGACGCGGTGATGGCCAACTCCGACTACACCCGCGGCTGGATCCGGCGGATGTGGCGGCAGGAGGCCGACATCCTCTACCCGCCGATCCAGGTCGACCGGCTGCACCCGGCGGCGACGCGAGACAAGACCATCATCACCGTCGGCCGGTTCTTCGCGCCCGGCCTGGGGCACGCCAAGCGCCAGCTGGAGATGGTCCAGTGGTTCGGCGAGCTGCACGCCAGCGGGACGATGCCCGGCTGGACGATGCACGTCGTCGGCGGCATGGAGGACTCGCAGAAGCCGTACGTCGAGGAGATCAAGAAGGCGGCCGTCGGGCTGCCGGTCGAGGTGCACCCGAACGCGGCCCGCCCCGAGGTCGAGCGGCTGCTGTCGTCGGCGTCGGTGTTCTGGTCGGCGACCGGGTGGGGCGAGGACGAGCGGCGCAAGCCGTGGACGGCGGAGCACTTCGGGATGACGACGGTCGAGGCGATGGCCGGCGGCGCCGTACCGGTGGTCATCGACCGGGCCGGCCAGCGCGAGATCGTCCGGCACAGCATCGACGGTTTCCGCTGGACCGAGCCGGCGCAGCTGCTGTCGTTCACCCGCCGGCTCGCCACCGAGGACGACCTGCGGGCGCGGCTGGCCACCGAGGCCGCCGGCCGGGCCGCACACTTCTCCGACGCGGCCTTCGCCGAGCGCTGGCGCCTGATCGCCGCCCGCCACCATCTGTATGAAGGCTGACCAGCCGCCGCTACGGGTCGTGCTCGACGGCACGCCCCTGCTGGGGCGGCGGACCGGTGTCGGTCGCTACGTCGCGAACCTGTTGGCCGGCCTGGCCGAGCTGGCGAGCGACGAGGCGCTCGGGATGGCGGTTCCCGTTCCGGTGCGCCCGCTGGAGCTGGCGGCCACCGCGTTCACCTGGCGGGGCCTCGACAGCCTCGCGCAGGCCCTGCCCCCCGGCGTCGCCGCGACGGCGCGGCGGGCGCCGGCCCGTCTGCTGCAGGACGTCTGGGCGCGCGGCGACCGGCTGCCGGTGGAGCTGCTCACCGGCCGGGCGGACGTCGTCCACGGCACGAACTTCGTCCTGCCGGCGCTGCGCTCGGCGCGCGGCGTGCTGACGATCCACGACCTGTCCTACCTGCGCACCCCGGACACGGTCCGCGTCGCCTCGGCGAGGTACATGACACTGGTCCCGCGTGGGCTGCGTCGGGCCGCGGCGGTCATCACCCCGAGCCAGGCGGTCGCCGAGGAGGTGATCGCGGCGTACCGGATCGATCGGGACCTCGTCACCGCCACGCCGCTGGGAGTGGCCGACGCGTGGTTCGACGCGGTGCCGCCGGGGCCTGGCTGGCTCACGGCGCACGGCCTTCCCGAGCGTTACCTGCTGTTCGTCGGCACCGCCGAGCCGCGCAAGAACCTCAGCGTGCTGCTGTCCGCGCTGCGCGGCCTGCACGGCACCTACCCCGACATCCCGCCGCTGGTGCTGGTCGGGCCGCCAGGGTGGGGGCCCGCGCTCGACACTGCCGGGCTGCCCGCCGGCGCCGTCATCAGCGCCGGCTACCTCGACGAGGCCGACCTGCGCACAGCCGTGGCCGGCGCCGCCGCGCTGTGCTTCCCGTCCCGGTACGAGGGTTTCGGCCTGCCGCCGTTGGAGGCGCTCGCCGCCGGGACGCCGGTGATCGCCGCCGACATTCCCGCGGTCCGCGAGGTAACCGCTCCGGTCGTCGGCGCCGCGGTCCGGCTGGTCCCGCCGACGGACGCCGACCGGCTGGCCGACGCGCTGCTCGACGTGATCGACGGCGGGCACGGTGGGCTGGCCGACGGCTCGGCCCCGCCGGCGCGCCCAGGCGGGGCCGCGGGGCTCGCCGGGGCGCGGCCTGGGGCGGCTGATCCGCGGCGCGCCGGCCGCGAACACGCCCGGAGGTTCACCTGGGCCCGCACGGCCGCCCTGACCGCCGCCGTGTACCGGCGTGCCGCCGAGTCCTGCTAGGGCAGCGCTTCCTGGGGCGCGTTCAGTCGGCGGGACGTCCGGTTGGTTCGGCGGCGACGGCGAGGATCTCCGGGCCGCCGGCCTCCGGACCGCCGATGACGGCCGTGGCCGACAGGGGCGTCGACGAGGTCTGCGGTGTCGGCGCTGCCGCCGGCGCCCCGGCGTGGACCTCGTGGACGAAGCGGCCGCCGCGCAGGAGCGAGGCACCGGCGGCTATCAGCGTCATGACGATCGCCATCGTGAACACGATCGTCAGGCCATGGTGGAACGGGTCGGTGATCAGCGTGGGGAAGAACTCCTTGCCGGTCAGCGTCTGGCTGTCGCTCGGCGCCAGGGAGGCCAGCGTGTCCGAGCCGACGAGGTGCTCGATGGGGTTGTAGCCGAGGAAGGCGGCGAACAGGCTGCCGACCGGCGGCAGCGAGCCGACCTGGTTCGCGACATCCGACGGCACGCCGTGCGCTGTGAGCCCGCCGGTCAGGGTCCGCGGCAGCACCGAGGCGAGACCGGCGATCATCAGCGAGAAGAAGACGCCGATGGACAGCACGCTGCCGGAGTTCATGAAGGTACTGCGCATGCCGGAGCCCGAGCCCCGCAGGTTCGCAGGGATGGAGTTCATGATGGCCGTGGTGTTCGGCGCGGCGAACAGGCCCGAGCCGATGCCGTTCAGCAGCAGCAACAGCGCGAACGTCGGGTAGTCGAAGTTCGTCGGGATCAGCAGCAGCCCGGCGAACGAGCAGGCGGACAGCAGCAGTCCACCGGTGGAGAACAACCGGGCGCCGAACCGGTCGGACAACGCCCCGGACACGGGCCCGGCGGCGAGGAAGCCGACCGTCAACGGCAGCATGTAGATGCCGGCCCACAAAGGTGTCTGTTCATAGGTGTAGCCGTGCAGCGGCAGCCAGATCCCCTGCAGCCAGATGATCAGCATGAACTGCAGGCCGCCGCGGGCGATCGCCGCGAGCAGCAGCGCGATGTTCCCGGCGGCGAAGGACCGGATCCGGAACAGCTCCAGCTTGAACATCGGCTGGTCGACCTTGGTCTCGATGACCGCGAAGGCGCCGAGCACCACCACGCCGCCGATCATCGCGGTGAGTACCTTGGGGTTGGTCCAGCCCATCGTGTGGCCGCCGTAGGGCTGGATGCCGTAGGTGACCGCGGTGAGCAGCGACGTGAGGCCGACGGCGAAGGTCAGGTTGCCGAGCCAGTCGATCTTCGCGGCCAGGCGCTGGCCGTTGTCCCGCAGGCTGCGGTAGGCCCAGATGGTGCCGACGAGGCCGATCGGCACGTTCACCCAGAAGATCGCCCGCCAGTGCCACTCCGCCAGGACGCCGCCGAGGACGAGGCCGAGGAAGGAGCCGCCGAGCGCGGCGACCTGGTTGATGCCGAGCGCCATGCCGCGGCGGTTCGGCGGGAACGCGTCGGTGAGGATCGCGACCGAGTTCGCCGTCAGCATCGCGCCGCCGAGCCCCTGGACGATCCGGATGATGATCAACCAGAGCGCGGCCTTCGTGCCGGTGAACGGGGTGAGCGCCAGGGCCGCCGAGGAGACGGTGAAGATGGCGAAGCCGGCGTTGTAGATCCGCACCCGGCCGTACATGTCGCCAAGCCGCCCGAGCGTCACCACCAGCACGGCGACCGCGACCATGTACCCCATCAGCATCCAGAGCAGGTAGCTGATGTTGCCCGATTCCAGCGGGTCGAGCCCGATGCCGCGGAAGATCGCCGGAAGCGAGATGATCACGATCGAGGCGTCGATCGAGGCCATCAGCACGCCGACCGTCGTGTTCGACAGCGCGATCATGCTGTAATGCCGACCGCGGTCGTCCGGCTGGGCGCCACCGCCTCTGGCGGGGTCGGCACCGGGGGCGGCTGGGCTGGGGGGTCTGGGCGGCCTCGCGGTCATCGTCGGTGCTGCTCCCCTCCGGGCCGGCGGTCGGCGCCGTTGGAGGTGAGCCCGCGGACGCACCACCGAGCAGGCCCGAGGAGTCGGCGGCGCATACTTGCTTAACACGAGCTAACGATCGACATCACCGCGTAACGCAGCCTGACGCGCACGTTACAGATCAACTAGGGCCCCGGTGACGTCACGAGCGCGGCCGGACGCAGAGGCCGCCAGAACGCAGCGCCGCCATCCTCAGCGCCGCCATCCTCAGCGCCGCCATCCTCAGCGCCGCCGACTCGGCGCCGACGACTCGGCGCCGCCAGCTTCGGCGCCGCCCGACCGGCCCCGAGCCCCCGGCCCTCAGGCGCCGCGGTCGACCCGGACGTCGAGATCGACGAGGATGCCGGTCTGCACGGTGCCCACCTCTCCCGCGCACAGCGTGCTGCTGAACCGGTCCGGCGAAGTCGTCACATCCTCGTATCCCACCGGCTCCGCGGTCGGCTGCCAGTTCTTCGGCGCCGCCTCGACCATGTGGCGCGTCACGACCCGAATCCGGCGGATCGTCCCCTGCGTCTCGGGAAACGACTCCGGCGCTCCGGCGTGGTGATCCTCGCCGATGTAGCCGGTGACCCGGACCGGACCGGCCGTGGGGCGCCGCGCCACCCAGTACAGCGACAGGCCGTCGGCCACCCCCGGAGCGCCCAGCCAGGTGCCGTACCGCGGGTCAGCCGACCCGAACCGCGGGGTGCCGTCGTCCAGGCAGGCCGCGACCAGGTCCAGCTCGACGAGGCCCGGGCCGACTGGATCGTCCCGATCCCCCTGCTCGGTGAACAGCAGCTGCCAGGTGACCTCGTCGCCCACCGACGGCGGGTCCATGCAGCATTCGATCTGCCAGCTTTGGACATGCACGGGCAGTCGCATGTCCACATCGTCCCGTTTTCTCGGCTACCACGTGCGGGATATCGGCAGGAGCGCCGCCACCCGCACCGCGATCCCCCGTCTCGCGGCGCGCACGCCCGGGGGTAGCGGCCAGGCCGGCACGGCGTCGGCGGCGAGCACCCACATCGCCGCGGCCACGAGCAGCAGGCCGGCGAGAGCGACGACGGTAAGCGTCCACAGGGTGAATGTCGGTTCGGGGACGCCGCCCAGGACGAGGGCCGAACGCAGCCGCCCCGCGGTGTCGTAGGGGTGCAGCCGAGGCAGCTTGAAGGCGAGCTCCCGCGCGGCCATGACGGCGGCCATCGTGGCGAGCGCGCCGACCGCGGCGACGGTCGGCAGGCCGCGCCGGGCTCCCGGCAAGGCGGCCAGGGCGGCGGCGAGCAGCAGCGCCGCGACCGGCATGGCCGGCAGCAGATACCGGGCGAACCACGCGCCGCCGGCGGCGACATAGCCGACAAGCGTGGCGACCACGACCGCCACGTGCAGCGCGACCACCGCCCACGCGACCGCGTCCGGCAGGCGACGGCGCGCCGCGCCGCGCAGGCCGGCGCGCTCCCGGATGGCGTCGCGCCGGCCCGCGCGCCGCCGGGCAACGGCCCGCCAGGCCGCCGGGCTCGCCCGGGCTGCGCGACGCAGCAGGACGAGCCCGAGGCCGACGGCGAGCAGCAGCAGCACGAGCTTCGGCCCGTCGGTCAGGTCGCGACCGTCGGCGAGCAGCCGGGGGCGGCCGTAGAAGCCCCGGTAGATGGCCCAGAGGAACACACGCGAGTGCAGGATCTCGTCCGCCGTCATCGGCTTCTCTGAGATCGGGAACATCGTGGCGATCAGTGAACTGCCCGTCGGATCGCCGTACAGCCGGTTGTTCCGCGCGTAGAACCAGCCGATCCCGGCGCACACCACCGCCGCCCCGCCGACGACGGTGGCGGCCGCGTACCCCAGCCGACGCCACCGTCCATGGGTGTGGAGGGCGACCGCGGCTCCCGCGGCCGGCAGCAGGATCCCCGCCGCGAGCAGGCCGCTCGCCCGGGTCGCCGCCGCGGCGAGCACGACGGCCGCGAAACAGCCGAGGCGGGTCCACGACGGCCCGCGCCGGATGATCGCGACGGTGGCGGCCAGGCTGGCGGTGATCGTCGCGACCGACAGGCCGTCGTTGTAGATCTGGCCGCAGGCGTTGACGAACATGCCGACCGTGCCCATCACCGCCGCGGTACCGACGGCGAGGTCCGGCCGGCTCGGCACGAGCTCGCGCACCAGCCAGGCAAGCGCGGCGAGCGCGGCGACGCCCATGGCGATGTTCAGCAGCCGGGCGGCGCGCAGACCGGCGATCGGATGGCCGGCGCGAAGGCCGGCGGTGAGCGGCACCGACTCGACGGCGTAGAACAGCGGCGGATGGTTGGCGGTGTACGTCAGCTGGGTGTTGCCCCGCACGCCGCGCGCCCCGCGCGCGCAGGGTGGCATGGTGGCTGCGACTATGTCGACCGCCG
>Ga0207711_10000100_pt1 | contig 91024 bp, 89 predicted proteins | sample KBSS34metaG_FD_184401 | JGI IMG/M metagenome (GOLD analysis project Ga0207711, IMG submission 184401) | Switchgrass rhizosphere microbial communities from Kellogg Biological Station, Michigan, USA - KBS S3-4 metaG (SPAdes) (version 2) | ecosystem: Host-associated > Plants > Roots > Rhizosphere... | reverse complement strand
CTTCCCACTTGAGCGCCGCCGACCGCGTTTCCTCGATCCGGTACGAAGGGTCGGCGCGGGCAGGTGCGGCAACCAATATTGATGTGATGCCCACGATGACCAGCGTGCGGCGGAACATCGGTCGTCCTGCAATGAGGAGAAGATGATGTCTCATCGGGTCGACTAGTTCTCCCTGAACAAGTTCCGACTTGATGGCCGTTTCGGAAAAACAATGTTCAAGTTGAGACCTATCTTTACATCAATGTCAGCTAATATTTAGTTTTGATCACGGATTTCCCGCTCAGAAAAATGGCATGCTTCACTCTGGATGATTCCAAATCGGAAACGGTTTAATTTGAAAATGTCGACTTCCGTACATATTGGGAATTTCGCTCGGACCTTCAGGGAGCGCCTGCGGGCGCTGAACGGAGCCGGGTATGTCCCGACAGGATCAGCTTACGCTATCGACGAAAATTGGCGGCCGCGGAGAACTCCGCGGCGACGACATTCTCCTGCACGTCGATATGCACGTACGACTGAATGAAGTCGCCGATGTCGAAGCCGAGCATTTGGCCCTCGACGCGCGCAAAACACCCATCGCCAGGGAACTCCGCCAGCTGGCGCACAAGATCTACAAGCAGCGTCGGCTCCGCGACAAACTGGTCGGGGAAAAACTCTTCGGCGAGCCGGCCTGGGATATGCTCCTCGCACTCTATTGCCTCCCCCGCGCACGGCGAAATTCTGGCCGTATCGAGTCTGACCTATGCGGCAGAGTTGGCCAGCGCGACCGGGGTCCGTTGGCAAAAACATCTATCGGACATGGGCCTGATGGAAACCGGTCCCGAGGGCGTGGAGGGGCGCAAGAAGCTGGTGCGGCTGACGCGATCCGGCCGGGAATTGATGGAAAGAATTCTGGCGCGCCTGTTCTATTTCAACGTCCCCGCTCCGCTTGCACCCCCGGCAACCGGCACGAGTAATGTCGTTCGCCCGGCGGCTTGAGAGCCACTGAAGCACCGCTCCGCGCGACCGAGCTACTTGCGCCTCGCCCAGGCCACAGCTGTGCCGAACGCCTTCCCGTGTCTCACCGGATGCGAATGCCGAGTTCAGATCGAGCGTCTCGTCGACATGCTCATCGAGATTATGGATTTGGCCGACGGAGATGCGGATAGCGAACCGGCCGGAGACGAGTTCGAGGACGGGGACGGCGCGTAGCCCGACATCTGCCAGAGGGAAGCGGCCCGGCGCGCGGGATTGCCAGCAACTGCGCCGGCGCCGCCGCCGGCGTCACCGGTTGCCCACCCAGCTGCGTCACCAGTTTCTTGTACGCATCCAGATAAGCCAGCACGATGATCTGGCCGATCTCGGTATTTTGGTAGCCGCCGCCGGCCGCACCGAAGCCGCCGCCTCGCGGCTTTGACCCCGCGACGGCGTTATTGGCGGACACCCTGGGTCCGGCGATGATGCGCCTCGATCGACGATGACAGCGCCAGATAATGCTCGGCGATCCGATAGTGCGCGGCCCGCGCCTTTGGGTGCACCGCCGTTTCCGCGGCGAGGATCTCCTGGGATGCCCGAAGTGCGAAATAAGCCCGATCCGCTTCCACGATTGCTACTCCCGCCGGCAGTGCAAAAAGTCGATTGCACTTCCGGAACGAGTCCCCGAGCCGAACTGATCCAACTAAGAGGGAGCATGACTTACCGAAATGGATCGATCCAGCGGACGCGCACGTAAAGAACCGGCGCGCCGAGCAACGCGCCGGCATCCCCCGGTTCGCTAGACCCAGCCCTACTGCGCCGGCGCCGGCGCAAACACCGGTTGTCCACCCAGCTGCGTCACCAGTTTCTTGTACGCATCGAGGTACGCGAGCACGATGATCTGGCCGATCTCGGTGTTCTGGTATCCGGTCGCGCCGGCCGCGCCGAAGCCGCCCCACCAGCCGGCGCCGCCGCCGCCCGCCCAGCTGAGGTCGCGCTTGCGGAAATAGCCTTCGGTCAGCGCTTCTTCCTCGGTGGTCGCGGCATTGACCAGGCTCAAGGTGACGTTGGCCTCGCCCTTCTTGACGCTGATCCCGCCGGCGAGCCCGCCGACCACGCCCCAGCCGCCGCCCAAATGACCGAGCAGCCCGCCGACCGCCGCGCCGGCGCCGCCGCCGCCCGAATTCTTGTTGGTCGAGACGATGTTCGGCTCCATGAAATATTGCGCGGCGATCACCTGGTGCTTCTTCTCGACCTGGCTGCCGCGCTGCAATTCGCCATCCTCGGCGAGCGCTTTCTCCATCGCCCGGCTCTGCATCGAGCGGCCGCGGTTGACGAGGGTGAAGCAGCCCGATTGCTGGACGAACACCCGGAGGATCGCCTCGGGGCTGCCGAGGTTGAGTTCGCGCCACCACTGGTTGTCGGGCTCGACGATCGCCAGCGTCCCGATCTTGTGGCCGCAGCGCGGGATTTGCGCCTCGCCTTGCTGTTGCTCCTGCGCGCCCGAGCTCGCCTTGGAGCTTTTGGCGAACGCGGGAGTGGTGACGGCAAACGCCAGCGCGGCGCCCGCAAGCAGTGCGAACCTGGTCATATCAAAAGCCCCCTGTTGATGCGCTTTGTTTAACAGGGATTGCCCTGAGTCGGAAGGGTCCGCGTCCTCATACCTCACCCCTTCAGGGGGGAGGTCGGACTCGCCGCAGGCAAGCCGGGAGAGGGGGCCAACCGCTACGGCTGACACGCGCCCGCTCCCCTGCTAGCGCCGCCCGCAAATGACCGACATTTCCAAAATCCGAAACTTCAGCATCATCGCGCATATCGACCACGGCAAGTCGACGCTCGCCGACCGGCTGATCCAGGCGACCGGCGGGCTCACCGACCGCGAGATGACCGGCAACGCCCAGGTGCTCGACAATATGGACATCGAGCGCGAGCGCGGGATCACCATCAAGGCCCAGACCGTCCGCCTCGCCTGGCAGGGCTACGAGCTGAACCTAATGGACACCCCCGGCCACGTCGACTTCGCCTATGAAGTCTCGCGGTCGCTCGCCGCGTGCGAAGGCGCGTTGCTGGTGGTCGACGCGGCGCAGGGGGTCGAAGCCCAGACGCTGGCCAACGTCTATCAATCGATCGAGCACGACCATGAGATCGTGCCGGTGATCAACAAGATCGACCTCCCCGCCGCCGACCCCGAGGGCGTCCGCCAGGAGATTGAGGAGATCATCGGCCTCGACGCGTCCGAAGCCGTGCTGGCGTCCGCGAAAGCCGGCATTGGCATCACCGAAGTGCTTGACGCGATCGTCGCCAAGATCCCGTCCCCCACGGGCGACGCCGACGCGCCGCTCAAGGCGATGCTGGTCGACAGCTGGTACGACCCCTACCTCGGCGTGGTCATCCTCGTCCGGGTCATCGACGGCGCGATCCGCAAGGGCCAGCAGGTCCGCTTCATGGCCGCGGGGACCACGCATCTGGTTGACCGCGTCGGCTGCTTCCGCCCCAAGATCGAACAACTCGCCGAGCTCACCACCGGCGAAATCGGCTTCATCACCGCGCAGATCAAGGAAGTCGCCGAGACCCGCGTCGGCGACACCATCACCGACGCCAAGCGCCCCGCGACCACCGCCCTCCCCGGCTTCAAGCTGGTCCAGCCGGTCGTGTTCTGCGGCCTCTTTCCGGTCGACGCCGCCGACTTCGAAAAGCTCCGCGACTCCCTCTACAAGCTCCGCCTCAACGACGCCTCGTTCAGCTTCGAGGCCGAAAGCAGCGCCGCGCTCGGCTTCGGCTTCCGCTGCGGCTTCCTCGGCCTGCTCCACCTCGAGATCATCCAGGAGCGCCTGACCCGCGAATACGATCTCGACCTCATCACCACCGCGCCCAGCGTCGTCTATAAGATGCATTTGACCCACTCGAAGTCTGAGGACGCGAAGACGATCGAGCTCCACAACCCGGCCGACATGCCCGATCCAAACCGCATCGCCAGCATCGAGGAACCGTGGATCCTCGCCACCGTCTACACCCCCGACGCCTACCTCGGCGGCATCCTCAAACTGTGCCAGGACCGCCGCGGCATCCAGCGCGAGCTGACCTATGTCGGCACCGGCAGCCACGCCCGCGCCCTCCTCAAATACGAGCTGCCGCTGAACGAGGTGGTGTTCGATTTCTACGACCGCCTGAAGAGCATCTCCAAGGGCTATGCGAGCTTCGATTACGAACAGATCGGCTATCGCGAGGGCGACCTCGTCAAGATGAGCATCCTGGTCAACGAGGAACCGGTCGATGCCTTGAGCATGATCGTCCACCGCGGCACCGCCGAGGCCCGCGGCCGCGGCATGTGCGAGCGCCTCAAGGAGCTGATCCCGCGCCATCTGTTCAAGATCCCGATCCAGGCCGCGATCGGCGGCAAGGTCATCGCCCGCGAGACGATCAGCGCAATGCGCAAGGACGTCACCGCCAAATGCTACGGCGGCGACGCCACCCGCAAACGCAAGCTGCTCGAGAAGCAGAAGAAGGGGAAGGCGCGGATGCGCGAATACGGCAATGTGAGCATTCCGCAGGAAGCGTTCATCGCCGCCTTACGCATGGGCGACGAAAACTAGCGCTTCCGTCGACCCATTGGTCCCCTGCGCAGGCAGGGGCCCAGACTCTTTTCTTAAGGGGGCTAGGCTCCTGCCTCCGCCGGAGCACCTACCGCGGCCACCCCGCCGCGAGCATCACCGCCGCCACCGACAGGCTCCCGACCAGCACCAGCATGATCGCCCGCCTGACCAGCGCCTGGCGCGTATGGCGCACCCAGCGCCGCTCGCTCTTCTCACGAAAGAATGATTCCCAAGTATCCATCAAGTCGCTCCCCTAAGGGCGCGATTCGGCCCGCGCTACCTAGCAGATGTTCCCCTGCGCAGGCAGGGGCCCAGACTCTTGTTTTGGGCAAGGCTCCTGCCTTCGCCGGAGCACATCCCTCACTCATTGGCCGCCGGGGCTGCCGGCCGTGTCCGGGCAGCCGCCACGGCCCCAACGGGTCGCGCCGAATCCGCTGCCCGTTCCGCCCGTCCTGGTCATGCTGTCGAACCGGTACAGCTTGAGCGTCAGCGTGCCGGTGCCCGGGGTCTTGCCCCGCACGTCGCCCCATTCGCCGGTGATGACGTCGCCGTTGCGCGTGCCGTGGAACGCGTTGGTCCAGCTCTTACCCTGGTCGCCGCTGATCCCGACCCACCACACCTCATTGCCGAACCGGCGCAGGTAATAGGTCCCGCCGTCGTTGCCGTACCAGCGTCCGCTCAGCTGGGTCGCCGCCTTGCATTGCGCCACCGCCTGCTGCGCCGGAGCGGCGATCAGCAGTGGCGACAAAGCAAGCAGAATGCGGATGGGTCTCATCACGAATCTCCCCTCGATGGAGCCAACCCCAAAAAGGGCGACTCGCTTAGGTTCGATCCGGCACGGATGACGCTCGTTACGCCAGTTTACGGATTGCGGCGAGTCTTGGGCGCGGCCGGTTCCCCTGCGCAGGCAGGGGCCCAGACTCCTTCGTCATCCCGGACTGGATGATGTGACCCAGCGGCATCCGGCATCGCGCGCGAGAAGGCGATGAAGAAATGGGATCGGGCCTGGAAGATCGCACTGATCGAGCAGGCGAACCCGGAATGGAACGATTTGTTCGATACCATCAACTAACCCCTCTTCCTTCCCCGTCCTCCCCCCGCTCGCCCCATCAAGACGGAACTGTCCCGTCCCGAAACGATTTCGCACCTTCGACTCGCAGCGAAAGGGGCGTAATCTGAACCGCATGGCGAAGGGGGGCAGACCACCGAAACCCGCGGACGCGGCCGAGGCCGATACTCTGCCGCTGCCGATCGAGCTGCCGGGCGCGATGTTCAGCGGGCCCGGGCTGCTCGCGCTCGCCGACCTCTTGCCGGTGATGACCGCCTACCTCGATAAGGATTTGCGCTACCGCTTCATCAACAAGCCGCTCGCCGAATGGCTCGAGCAGCCGCGGCGCGAGATGATCGGCAAGACCATGCGCGAGGTGCTCGGCGACAAGGCGTTTGAAGAGCGGGTGCCGATGCTCGAGGCGGCGCTCCGCGGGGAGCGGGTGTTCTTTGCCGCGACCTTCGACCATCCCTCGCGCGGGCTGGTCGCCGCGCAGAGCGATTACACGCCGTGGCTCAACCCCGCGACCGGCGCGGTCGAAGGCATCGTCATCGTCGTCGCCGACATCACCGAGCAACGCACCACCGAGCGCGCGCTGCGCGAGAGCGAGGCGCGGTTCCGGCGGATCGCCGACAGCGCCCCGGCGATGATGTGGGTGACCCGGCTCGACCGCGTCCGCGACTTCGTCAACCAGGCCTATATCGACTTCGTCGGCGGCACCGAGGAGGAGGTGCGGACGCTCGACTGGCGGACCCGGATCCACCCCGACGACGTCGACCGCATCGTCGCCGAGAGCGTCGCCGGCGAAGCCTCGGAGCAGCGCTTCACGCTCGAAGGCCGCTATTTGCGCCACGATGGCGAGTGGCGCTGGCTGAGGAGCGTGTCGCAGCCGCGGCTGGGGACCGAGGGTGAGCTGGTCGGGTTCATCGGCGTCGCGACCGACATCACTTTGGCCAAGGAGGCCGAGCTCGATCTTCGCCGCCAGGTCGAAGCCCACTCGCGCGACCTCGTCGCGGCCCAGGAACAGCTCCGCCAGAGCCAGAAGATGGAAGCGCTGGGGCAACTCACCGGCGGCATCGCCCACGACTTCAACAATTTGCTGACGGTGGTCGTCGGCGGGCTCGACATCATCGCCAAACGCGCCCCCGACGACAAACTCAAGCGCTATGCGGAGAATGCACTGGCGGCGGCCGAGCGAGGCGCGCGGCTGACCGGACAATTGCTCGCGTTCAGCCGGGTCCAGCGGCTCGAGGTGCGCCCGACCCACGTTGCACCATTGGTCCGCAACATGCGTCCGCTGCTCCGCAACGTGCTCGGCCCGGGGATCGAAAAACGCTTCGACCTCGACGAGGAAATGGTTCCGGTGATGGCCGACCCGACCCAGCTCGAAGTCGCCGTCCTCAACCTCGCGATCAACGCGCGCGACGCCATGCCCGATGGCGGGGTGCTCGATTTCACCACGCGCATCGTCGACACCGCCGGCGACCCCGAGCTCGACGACGGGCGCTATGTCGAGCTGACCATCGCCGACACCGGCACGGGCATGACCGAAGATGTCGTGGCGCGCGCGTTCGAGCCATTTTTTACGACCAAGGAAGTGGGCAAGGGCACCGGCCTTGGCCTGTCGATGGTCTATGGCATGGCGCGGCAGTCGGGCGGCACCGCGCGGATTACCAGCGCGACCGGCGAAGGCACGTCGGTCAAAATGTATTTTCGAGCCGCTGACGGTGAAACCGTAGCAGACGCCCTCGGAGCAGCGGCGGACGAGACCGAATCCGCCGCGCGCGGCGCGGCCTCGATCCTGGTGATAGACGACGATCCCGACGTGCGCGACTTCATCGTCACCACACTCGAGGAGCAGGGTTATCGCGTGCGCCAGGCGAGCGACGGCGAGCGCGGGCTCAAGGAAGCGGCTCGCGCCGCGCCCGACCTGGTCATCCTCGACTTCGTCATGCCCGGGCTCAGCGGCTCGGAAGTCGCCAACCGCCTGCTCGCCAAGCGCCCCGGCCAGCCGATCCTGTTTGTCTCGGGCTATAGCGAAACCGAAGCGGTGCGCGGCGTCGCGCCCGACGCGCCGCTGCTGGCGAAGCCGTTCCGGGCGGACGCGCTCGACAAGGCCGTCAGAAGCGCGCTGGCGCCGACGGGGTAGTCACTTCAGGGCCGGTCGGCGCGGGCTGGCTCATGCTCGAAGGTCAGGCCGACGCGAAAACCGGTACCGTGGAACTTGGCGCTGTCGGCTTCGTACCAAATGCGGTTGACGCCGGCCATCAAGCCAACGCCGCCGCCGAGCGGCTGGACCCGGCGATATTCGATATTGTCGTATTTGCCCTTTTCCGGGGTCGCCAACCAGATCGCGTCGTGCAGCGCCGTGCCATGACCCAACCACAATTGATTCGAGCCGTACGGATCGTTCAGCTTTGCCGTCAGCAGATGGCCCGTGCTGTGCCCGAGGTGGTGAACGTCGAACGCGCTGAACCGATAGCTAACCATGCCGCCGCGGAAATATTGCGCGGCCCCGAGCGACCACGACACAGCATCCACCCCGCCCCAATAGCGGGCATAGCGGCCGCCGACCGTCAGCACGGTGGTCGGCGTCGCCTTGTAGCTAATGTCCTGGAGCAACTCGCGGGTCACGAACACCGGCTGGTTGCTGGCGAGGCTCGCCGAGGTGCGGGTCGACAGGCGCGAACTCCAATCGTGGGCGACCGCGACAGTGACGCGGCTGGCGTCGAACTTGTTACCGCCGGCTTTGCGCGAACCCTGCGAGAGGCCCAGTGAAAGCACGGTGTTGCCAGTGTCGATGCGGGTCTGGGCGTTGACGACGCGGCGGCTGCCGAAGGTGCCGCTGTAACTGAGATATTCGCCGTCAACCGAGGCGGCGATCTTTTGCAGATCGGGCAGCGGCGTGGCGTGCGCCGGGCCAGCGAATGCAAGCGCCAAGGGCGCACAATAATGAAGTTTCATGGTCAGATCCCCCGGTCAGAATGCTTCGAGTTGTTGGGCTGGCCGGTATCGGCCCGATGGTAGATTCTTCTCGATCGTGATGCGCGGCGCGAAGATCGAATCCGGCGCCACGACGCGGCCTGGCAGGACGATCACCTGGATGCCCAGGGCAGCGCGCGCGCCGATCAGGCAGCCCAGTTTCTCAAGCCCCGTATCGACCGCCTCCCCGTCAACCATCACCTTGACGGTGGCCTTGTCGAGCCGGTGGTTAGAGGTTCGGACCTGCGCGCCCAGATAGGCCCCGCTCTCGATTTTCGAATCCGCGACGAAGCATTGCGGGCCGATGGTCACGCCCTGTTCGATGATCGCATTCTTGAGCTCGGTCGCGAATCCGATGCGCGTGCCCTGACCGATCCGGGCTGGGCCGCGGATGATGCACAAATTGCCGATCAGGCAATCGCTGCCGATCTCCAGCGGACCCTGAAGGTGGGCGCCGTGGCAGATTTTGGTACGCTCGCCGATGATGATCGGGCCGCGGCTGGCGTCGAGCACGACCCCGTCGCAAAGCACGGCCGACGGATCGACGATCAGCGACTGGTCCGGGTCGGGCAAGGCCGGCCAGAGATCCTTTTGCGCCTCGAGCTCACGCCACCACATGGGCGTACCTCGTCGGCTTGTCGCGGCTGAGTTCACGCCCGGTGACCAGGCTCTTCAGGCCGTGGACGATCCATACGGCGTAGGACAACATCAAATAGACGATCGACAACGGGGCCATGAACACCAGCCGAATTCGACCGTGGTGGACCGCGCTGATCGCGCCCAGAAAGACAACCAGAGCCATCCACGCCAGCGGATAAAGCAATGCTGGGACCGCGCCTGGCCCGGCGTGCTGCAGAGCCCGAACCCAGGTCAGTGCCGAGAGGCCGATCCCGGCGACCGCGACGAAGAACATCGGGAGCATGCTGAACAGGCCAAAGCGCGTCAGCAGCAAGCGCGGATGCAGCCGCATGCAGACCGAATAGCCCATGATCCAGCGCCGCCAGCGCAGCCACTCTTCACGCAGCGTATGGCACTCCTGCGGGTAGACGATGCAGAAGTTGGACTGCCGGACGCGATAGCCGCGCTCGACCAATGTCCAGGTCAGGTCGAGATCCTCAACCTTGGTCCGATCCGACAAACCGACGGCGCGCAGTACCTCGGTGCGAAACAAACCGCAGGCGCCCGAAATCAGGAACGGCGCGCCGCCGAGGACTTGCTGGAACGTGCGCTTGGCCATGATCATCGGCAACTTCACCGTCGCCCGGATGCACGGCAGCAGCCCACGAGTGCTCAGGTCCGACGAGGGTACGCCGCCCACCGCATCGGCCCCGTGCTCGATCTCCGCCAGCAGATAGCCGATCCCGTCGCTGCGTGACGGCACGTAAGTGTCCGCGTCGGTGAGAAAGACGTAAGGGGCGGTGGCATATTGCAGGCCGTGCATGACCGCGCCGCCCTTGCCGGTGTTTTGTTGATGAACGACGACGAGCCGGTGGCTCCGCTTGGCGAGGTCATTCATGACTTGCGCGGTCTGGTCGGTCGAACCGTCATTAACGCAGATCACCCGGCGAATGTACCGATTGCGCAGCAGGTTGATCAGCGCCTGCTCGAGGCACGGCCCCTCGTTGAACGCCGGGACGATCGCATCGATCGACTGGAAACGCTGGCTGGCCTTAACCCGCAACAGGCGCTGGATCATGAAGATCAACGCGCTGAAGCACATGACGAAGAACAGGATCTCTTTCATCGCACGTCCTCAGAGAACAAGCTTGTAGGGAATGAAGCTTTCGGTCTGGCCGAGGTCGACCTGCACGCCGCGAAAGTGCGCGGCGCTGCGGATCTTTTCTTGCTGCATGTACAGCCGCTCGCCCTGGCTGACATGGAGCTTCAGCGCTTCGATTTTGGCTTCGATGAAATCGTCGATCGGTTCGAACACCGTCGGCATAAAATTGGGATAGGAACTCGGCGTCTCGTAGCCGAGAATCTGGCGCACTTTCCGGCACGCGACGACGGACGCTTCGTGGACCGTCCGATGGTCCTGATGCCGGTCGAGGTGGAACATGGTGTAGACGCGATCGGGAGCGATTTCGCCGACATGATCTTCGGTGCGGGCGATCAGGTCGTTCAAGCACTCGTGCAGGCGCGTGTCGGGAAAATCATGCTGCGTTACCGAGACAACGCCAAGCGCCTCAAGCGCGGCGCGGGTTTCGGCCGCGCGGTCGAACCCGGTCGGGCCGCCCAACCTGCCATCGGAAAATATCACGGCATGAACGGCGACGCCGCTCGCGCTCAACTTCGCCAGCGTCGCGCCGCAGCCGAGCTCCAGGTCATCGGGATGCGCGCCGAGCGCTAAGACCGTCTTAACCGTGTCCATCCCCGGCAAGTAGGTCGCGGTGACCTAACACCCGGTTCTAGTTAGCACCGAACCGGAGCAAGCTGTTTAATTGAAATTAAGTCAATCTACGTTAACGGAAATTCCGCGACGGCAATCCATGCGGTAATGGGAGCCACGAGGAGTAAGGCGTTAGCACATGGGTTCTTTGGACGATCCGCGATTGAGCGCGATCCATTTCCTCAGATTGGCACTAAACCTTCTCGACCAGAGTGATGCACCGTCGGACATCGGCGCGCATGCCGACGCCGCCATCTCGCGTCTATCGGAAGTGCTCGGCCAACCCGATCCGCCGCCAAATGGTGGTGACTCCATAACATCACAGACTCCGAAAATACCGGATTAACCTGCCCGAATGCGTTACGGATTGGAACGAATCGTGGCGCGTGTTAGTTTTTCAAACGCTCGGTCCTTTTGGTCGTCGGCGTCGACGACAAGGAGCGTGCCTGTGAATCGCCACATTGACCGCAGTTTGCTGAATCCGGGCGCGCCAGTCCGTCCCGCTTCACCAGAGGCGGGCCGGGCAACTTCGCCCATCCAGCGCGAAATCCTGCGCGAGCATGCCCGGAAAATTCGCTCGGCGCGCGATCTGCGGCAGGAATGGTTCGACCGAAACATCTTCGGTGAGCCGGCCTGGGAAATGCTCCTGACGCTTTATATCATCGACGGCGAGGAACGGCGGCTGAGCACCCGGCGCATCGCCAAACTGGCAAATCTTTCGCTGACCACCACGCTTCGCTGGCTCGATTATCTGGAAGAACAGCAGCTGATCAGCCGCCGGCACAATCCGTTCGATCAGCGCGTCGTCGATACGGAATTGTCAGAAAAAGGTCGGACGGCGATGGATGCGTACCTGATACGAAGCTGCGCCGCCGACGCGATGGATAAATGGCGCGCAGCCAACGCCAGCCGATAACGCGCCGATCCGGATCGAGCAGGAACGGTTCGGAAGGAAAGCCGGGTTTAGGGCGGATCGCGTCGTCTCACACCCACTGGGACGTAAGTACAGGGAAGCGCTCGCCGGCGGGCCATCGGCCGGTGGGCGCTTTTTTCCATTATCACCCAGCGCCGTTCGCCCTCAGCAGTGCGATCGCTTCGAGCGTCACCGCATTCCCGTTGGGCAAGGTCGCGCAGCCGAGCGCGGTGCGGGCGTGGCGGCCTTTTTCGCCGAGGGCAGCGATGAGGACGCCGGACGCCGCGTCGACGACTTTGTGGACCAGCGTGAAATCGTCCGCCGCATTCACATAACAGCGGACCATCAGCAGCCGCTCGATCCGCGATGGATCACCGCCGACCGCCTCGAACAGCACGGCGAGCAGGTTCCGCGCCGCGCGTTCGGCGGCGCGTTGCCCGGCGGCGAGGTCGAGATTTCGGCCAACTTTGCCGGTGATGAGCTCGCCATCTTTGGCCGAGCTAATCGCCGACAGTGCGATGAGGCCGGCGCCGATGGCAAAGGGCGCATACAGCCCGACCGGACCCGGCGCCTCGTGCTCCATCGCTAGCCTCACCTTTGCCGATTCGACGAGATCATAGCGCGTACGGAATCTCTTCGTCGGCGCAATCCGGCCCGACGCGCAGCACGCCGAAACCCTCGACGTCATTCTGGAAGAAGGCCGGGCAATCCCGTGCCCCTTTTCGCTCCCAGGAATCGACCCCCGGTACCCACGGGCGGCGGCTTGTCCAGGAATCGGTCTGCGGTTCAACGACGAGGCGGTAATCGACAATTTCGGCGCCGCCCACAGCGGATTCGCTGAGCGCCAGGGCAAGCAAGATCACAGGCATTTCATTATCCTTTCTTAGTGAGCATGGCCGGCCGCGACCGCATGCTTGGGGCGCGGGGCGAGCCAGACGATGGACGCGGCGGCCGCGAAAACGATCGCGGCCGTTACAAAGGTGGAGCCAGTGGCGAGCGCGGTGGCCTGGCCATCGACAAGGTTGCTGACGACCTGGCGCGATTGCTCGAGCGAATAGCCGTGCGACTGCAGCGATTGCATGGTCTGCGAGGCGCCGTTGAGCACCCCGGACAGTTCGGCGCGCTTGGCCTGGGCGCCGTCGTACCACATGGTCGTGGCGATGGCCGTGCCGATGGCGCCCGACATGGTGCGCAAAAAGTTCATCACGCCGGCGGCCGAGGCGACCTCGCCCTCTTTGACCGCGCCCAGTGCGAGCGTGGTCAACGGCACGAAGAAGAACGGCATGCCCGCGCCCTGGATCAGCTGGGGCAGAGCAAGCATCCAGAAGTCGGCGCCGCTGGTCCACCAGAAGACGCGGATCAGCGAGGTTGCGCCCAGCCACAGGATGCCGAACGACACCAGCAACCTCTCATCGACCTTGGTCGTGAGCTTGGCCACGACGGGCGCCATCATCATCGCCGCGACGCCGTTGAAGGCAGTCGCATAGCCGGCCCACGTCGCGGTGTAGCCGAGCGCGCCCTGGAGCCATTGCGGAATGACCACGAGGCTGGCGAAGAAGGTGCCGTAGGCGAACACCAAAGCGGTGACGCTGACGGTGAAGCCGCGGTGGCGGAACACCTTGAGGTCGACGATCGGCTTGCGCTCAAGCAGCTCCCACGCGGCAAAGAAACTGAAGCCGGCGGCGGCGATGACCGCCAGCGTGACGATGTACGAGCTGCCAAACCAATCGCGCTCACGCCCAAGATCGAGCATCAGCTGCAACGCGCCGACCCAGAGGATCAGCAGCGCCAGCCCGACGGTATCGATCGGCGCTTTCTCGGTCTTGGTCTCGGCCTTGCGCAGCAGAAGGAACGCGCCCGCCGCACAGATGACGGCGATCGGGATGTTGATGAAGAAAATCCAGTGCCAGCCCCAATTATCGCTGATGGTGCCGCCGAGGATCGGGCCGAGGATCGGAGCGACGATGGTGGTCATCGCCCAGATGCCGGTCGCCTGGGCATGCTTTTCCTTGGGGAAGATGCTGAGCAGCAGAGTCTGGCTGATCGGCATCAGCGGGCCGCCGCACAGCCCCTGGCCGATGCGGAAGGCGACCAGCGAGCCGAGGCTCCAAGACATGCCGCAGAGCATCGAGAAGATTCCGAAACCGGCCATGCCGAGCCCGAACACGCGGACCGTTCCGAAGCGTTTGGTCAGCCAGCCGGTCAGCGGCACGCAGATGGCCTCGGCGACCGCGTAAGACGTGATCACCCACGTTCCCTCGCTCGACGAAATGCCGAGTCCACCGGCGATATGCGCGACCGAGACGTTGGCGATGGTCGTATCGAGCACGACCATGAAGTTGGTGCCAGCGAGGACCAGGCACGCCAGGATCAGCGCGGCCTTGCCCATCGCGGGGGGAGCGGAGGCTTCGGCGGACATTATTTGTTGCCCGAGACGTCGATGGTCGCTTCCATCGACAAGCCGACGCGCAGCGGATGGGCGGCGAGTTCCTTGGGATCGAGCTGAACGCGGACCGGCAGGCGCTGGACAACCTTGATCCAGTTGCCGGTCGCGTTCTGCGCCGGGATCAGCGAGAAGGCCGAGCCGGTACCGCCGGAGAAGCCGGCGACGCGGCCGTGGTAGACGACATCCTTGCCATAGAGGTCGGAAATGAGCTCGACCTTCTGGCCGGGCATGACCCTCTTGAGTTGGCCTTCCTTGAAGTTGGCGTCGACGTAGACGCTGCCGGTCGGGACGATGGTCATCACTGGTGAGCCGGCGGAAATGCGCTGGCCGACCTGGACCTGACGGTTGGTGATGACACCATCGATCGGCGCGCGGATGACGGTGCGCTGCAGATCGAGCCGGGCCTGATCGAGCTTGGCCTTGGCCGCGGCGACTTCGGGGCTGATGTCGGCGGTCGAGCCGGCGATCAAAGCTTGGTTCGCGGCCAGGCTCTCGCTCGCCGCGGCGCGCGCGGCTTCCGCCTGAGCGATGGCGGCGCGGGCAGCTGCGGCGTTAGCGCGCGCAGTGTCATAAGCGTTGCGGGCAATGGTCAGGGTGTCGCCCGAGGCGAAACCCTGTTTGGCCAGGGTCGCGCGGCGATACAGATCGATGTCGGCCTTGCTGACATTAGCTTCGGCGGCGGCGAGCTGGGCGCGGGCCTGGCCGATATCGGCATCGCGGGCGCCGACCTGGGCAGCGAGCGAGCCGCTGGTCGCGGCGGTCTGGGCAAAGCCTCGCCGGGCCTTGAGATATTCCGCCTCGGCCTTGGCGAGCGCGAGCCGCGCGTCGCTGTCGTCGAGCCGGAGCAACACCTGGCCCTTGCGCACGACCTGGGTGTTGACGACGAATACGTCCGAGACGGCGGCCGAAACCAGCGGCGTCACTTGCGCCGAATCCGCGCTCACATATGCGTTGTCGGTGGCGACGTTGCCGCCATCGTGGAACATGTAGAAGCCGGCTCCGATCACGACCTTGGCGGCGACAAGCGCGAGCAGGATCTTGCGCCGCTTCTTCTTACGCGCGGCGTCGACGATGGGCTGGGCATCCTCGACGATGACCGGCTGGTGCATGCCGCCGTCGTTGAGGTCGATAGGTTCGTGCTCGGACATCTTTTCGCTCCCTGTTTCGGCAGTTCTTAAACTGAACCGTACAGTTCGCTTATAATGAAAATGGCGCCGACGTGTCAACGATAACTAAACCGTACGGTACAGACTTGAAAGTCCGAGATTTTTTGGAGTCGAGGTTCCGAAACTCTGAGCCTTTGGAGCAGCTGCCAGGGCCGAATCAGCTGGCAGGTGATTCGCGAGTCGCCCTTGCCAATGAGGAAAGGTCGCCTTAAGTATACCGTTCAGTACGGTTATAGAGGATGCCCTGGTGGCGCGAGTCAGAACGGAAGTGAAGCGGCTGGAGATCGTCAAAGCCGCGCAGGAATTGTTCGAGGAACATGGCTTCGACCGGACCTCGATGTCGATGATCTCGGAACGGGTCGGGGGATCGAAGGCCACGCTTTATGGCTACTTCCGCTCGAAGGAGGAAATCCTCTCGGCGGTCCTGGTGTACGACGTCACCGAGGAAGCCGATCGCCTCATGAACGAAATTCTCGCCGCACCGAACCTGCGCGACGGACTGGTCCAGCTTGGCTTCGCCTATATGATGCGACGGCTGGCGGCGACGCCGGTGGCCAACATCCGGATGGTCGCGACCCTTCCCGACGGATCCGAAATCGGCAAGACCTTTTACGAGAACGTGCTGCGCCCGGCGTGGCAGCGTCTCGCCGACCGGTTTGAGCAAATGATGGACGATGGCATTCTCAGGCGTGCCGACCCGTGGACCGCGGCGATGCACTGGAAGGGTCTCAACGAATGGGACATGTTCGAGCGGCGCTTGCTCCAGGCCATTCCCGGTCCTGACCCGGAGTTTCTGAGGCAATCGTCCGCGCTCGCGGCGGACGCGTTTCTTCAGCTTTACGGCGCCGAACCCGCCGAGAAAAAAGCGAAAAAGAAGCGCGGCTGAACGCTTCGTCCGTCGGCGCGTTATGCGCGCGAGATGCTCCGCTATTGCGCCTTGCTTTTGACCGTTCTGACCGCCCCTGCGGCCGCCCAGCAGCATCCCATGGACGCGAGCGTGCGGGTAGACCCGACGGCCGCCCGCCAAATCCTCGAACGCGACTGGGTGCTGATGAACTGGGCGCTCAAATTCTATGACACCGACCGCGACATCCTGCTGTCGCCAGGCGAGGCGCAGACTGCGGCGGACGCGTTCCGGTCGATGGCCGACGCGAATGGCGACGGGCGCGTCACCACCGACGAATATCGCGCCGCGCGCCAGTTCATCCTCGCCCGCTACTGAGCAGGGCTACGCCATCAGCCGGTAGCCGACGCCGGGCTCGTTGAGGATCAGCTGCGGCGCGGAGGGCTCGGTTTCAAGCTTTTGGCGCAGCGCGCGGATGGCGACGCGCAAGTAATCGATGTGACCCACCTGCGCCGGGCCCCACACCGACCGCAGCAGATGGGCATGGCTGAGCACCCGCCCAGGATGCCGGGCAAGCTCGGCGAGCACCGAAAACTCCTTGGGCGTCAGGTGGATTTCGGCGCCGTCTTTCACGACGGTCCGGCGGAACAAATCGATGGTCACGTCCTGGGCCAGAAACGGACTTTGGTCGGCCTCGGGCGCGACTTCGAGCAGATTGGCGACGTAGCGTTCGAGCTTGAGTGCCTCCGACGCGATGGTCGCGGCGAGCGCCTTGCCGGCCGGGACGCTGCGCCGCAGCTGGCGAGCCGCCCCGGCGATCGCGGCAATGGGTGCGCCCAGTTCCTGACGGATGGAAGCGAGCAAGGTCGAGCGGACCCGATCGCGTTCGCGCAGACCGGCGAGGTCGCGCGCCTCGCTTTCGAGCCGGGCACGTTCGAGCGCGAGCGCGACCTGGTCGAGCAGATTGGTGAGCAACGCTAGCTGGGCTTCATCGATCGGCGGCACGCCATCGTCGCGGGCGAGGCCGATCGCCGCATCGACCGCGCCGGCCGAGCGAACCGCGTGGAATTGCCATTCGGCCGGTTGGATGCGCGATGTTCCGCGGCCCGTTGGCTCGCCGGTCTCGATCGTCATCGCGGCGGCGGCGATGTCGCTCGGCGTCAGCCGATTGCCCTCCGGCACAGTGGCGACAATCCGCGGCTCCGGCGCGCCGCTAACCAGCAGCGCATTGCAGTCGAACAAAAGATTAAGCTCGGCGCAGGCGGTTTGCGCTATCTCCTGTTCGCTGCTGCTCGACAGCAACCGCCGGGCGAAGCCGGCGATCGTCGCATTGCGTTCGGCGTGGGACGCGGCGATCCGCGCCTGCCGCCGAATCCCGGCCGCCAACCGGCTGGTGACCAAGGCGACGATCAGCAACACGATCACCGTCACGACATCGGTCGCGCGGTTCATGCGAAAGGTGTGGACCGGCTCGGTGAAGAAGAAATTGTAGGACAAAGCGGCGGTTGCGCCGGCGGCCAGAGCCGGACCCAGGCCCCACAAGGCCGCAGCCGCAAGCACCGCAGGCAGAAAGATCATGTCGACCGGCGCCGTGCCCCAGCGCGGCGCGACCCACAGGCCGATCAGCGTACAGATCGCAACCATCGCCAGCGCGGCTGCATAGCGTTCGATGGTGGTGGCGGCGGTCCCGCGGCGGAATGATGCATTGGCCATGCGCGCAAAAATGCGCCCGCGCGGTCGCCGCGTCGAGGGGTGAAACGTGCGATTTAATGCCGCGTCCATGTGGGGCGGCCGAAATCCACATGGAATCTTTATGCAGGGACACCGCACATCATGGGCATGGCAACAATCACCCACATTTCGGCGGAGCCCGCCGCCACTGCGCCCGTCGCGCAGAAGCAGGCACTGCCGAAACTGATGCTCAGCGCGATCGGCGTAGTCTATGGCGATATCGGAACGAGCCCGCTGTACGCGCTCCAGGCGACGCTCGATCCGCGCTACCATCTCGCGGTCGACGTGACCGATCTCTACGGGATCGTCAGTCTCATCTTCTGGTCGTTCGTATTCGTCGTGACGATCAAATATGTCTTCATTGTCATGCGCTGCGACAATCGCGGCGAGGGCGGCAGCCTCGCGCTCTACGCCCTGATCCAGCGCCGGCTGGGCGCGGCCGCACCGCAACGATGGCTGCTGGTCGCTGCGTTATTCGCGACTGCCTTATTCTTCGCCGACGCAATGCTGACCCCGGCGATCTCGGTGATTTCGGCCGTCGAGGGCCTCGGCGTCGTCAGCGCCGCTTTCCAGCCGTACATCGTGTGGATCGCACTGGCGATCCTGATCGGCCTGTTTGCGATTCAGCGGCACGGAACGGACCGGGTCGGCAAGTGGTTCGGCCCGATCATGCTACTCTATTTCGTGGTGATCGCCGCGATGGGCGTGCACCACATCATCGGTCATCCCCAGGTGGTCCAGGCCCTCAGCCCGGTCTACATCTGGGGCTTCTTCATTGCCCACCCGCTGTTTTCTTTTCTGTCGCTGGGCGCTGTCATTTATGCGGTGACCGGGACCGAAGCGCTCTACGCCGACATGGGCCATTTCGGGCGCAAGCCGATTGCCAGCGCTTGGCTCTACCTCGTCATGCCCGCGCTCATGCTCAATTACATGGGCCAGGCGGCGATGCTGATTGAGCATCCCCAGTTCCGCGACAATCCGTTCTTCCACATGGTCCCACCAACGCTGACGATCCCGTTGCTTGTCATCGCAACGCTGGCGACCGTGATTGCCAGCCAGGCGGTCATTTCCGGCGCGTTCTCGGTCACGCAGCAGGCGATCCAGCTCGGTTTCATCCCGCGAATGCGGATCCTGCACACCTCGTCGCGCGAGAAAGGACAAATCTACGTCCCGGCGATCAATTGGGCGCTGGCGACGATGGTCGCGCTGCTGGTCATCGCGTTTGGCCACTCGGCGGCAATGTTGCCGGCTTACGGCTTGGCGGTCGTGGGCACGATGCTGATCACGACGCTAATGCAATATGTCGTGGTGTTCCGGATCTGGAAGCGCCCATTGTGGCAGGCCGGGATCGGCATCGTAGTGTTTGTCGCCATCGACCTGATCTTCCTCGCTTCGGGCCTGGCCAAGTTGTTCGAAGGCGCCTGGTTCCCGATCCTCGTTGGCCTCGTCATCTTCACCATTCTGACGACCTGGTCGACCGGGCGGCAATTGCTCCGCGTGCGGCTTGCCGAAGCGGCACTGCCGCTCCCAGTGTTCATCAAATCGACGGCCGCATCGGTCCATCGCGTGAAGGGCACTTCAGTATTCCTGTCGGCCGCGCCGGACGTTGTCCCGGCGGCGCTGCTCCACAACCTCAAGCACAACCAGGTGCTCCACCAGCGGGTGATCTTGCTGACGGTCAAGGTCGAAGAGGTGCCGCACGTGCCGCCCGACAAGCGGCTCGAAGTGCACGACGCGGGCCAGGGCTTCTATCGCGTGATCCTCCACTACGGGTTCATGCAGGAGGTCGACATTCCACGCGACCTGGTCGGCATCAAGACCTGCGGCGAGCCGTTCAACATGATGAGCACGAGCTTCTTCCTCGGCCGCCAGAAATTGATTACGTCGAAACGGCGTCCCGGCATGGCACGGTGGCGCGAGCGACTGTTCGCGTGGATGCTCAAAAACTCCGAGAGTGCGATGGAATTCTTCAAACTGCCCACCAATCGCGTGGTCGAGCTTGGCAGCCAGCTGCAGATATGATCGCGGCGTTGTCCCTGGCCGCTGCGGCGACAGGACAGGAGCTGACAATTTGCGCCGACCGGCCGGGCAAGGCGAGCCAGACGTGCATCGTCCCGCTGGGCCATGTCCAGGTCGAGACGGGGATCGCCGACTGGACGCTGACCAAAAGCCACGGCGGGCGCGAGACCGCGCTGACCATCGGTCAGTTCGCAGTCAAATACGGTCTGACCGAGCGATCGCATGTCGAAGTCGACGTGACGCCCTGGCAACGAATCACGGACCGAGCCGGAAGCAAGCACGACAGCAGCTCAGGATTTGGCGACCTGTTGCTGGTCTACAAGCGTTTGCTGACCGCGCCCGACGCGCCCCTGCAGGTCGCCGCATCGCCCTTTGTGAAGGCTCCCACGGCCCGGCGCCCGATCGGAAATCGGATGTGGGAAGGCGGCCTCGTCCTGCCGGTCCAATATGCGATCCCAAAATCGCGATTGACGATCGCGCTAACCCCAGAGCTCGACTGGGCCGCCGACGGTGACCGGCACGGGCATCACGCGCTCGCGGCCAGCGTCGTCAACCTCGGTTGGCAGGCGGCCCCACGACTCAATCTGTCCGCGGAAATCTGGGGCCAGTGGGACTGGGATCCCGGCGGAACCGCACGCCAGGTCTCGGCCGATGTTGCCGCGTCATATCTCCCAGGCAGCCGGGTGCAGCTCGACGTCGGCGCGAACTTCGGGCTCAACCGCGCGACGCCCGACGCCGATCTCTACCTCGGCGTGTCGCGCTTGTTCTGATCGCAGGCGAAAAAAGAGGAGTGCGGGACGGGACCAGCACTCCTCCGGGAAGGTAATGGTAGTGACAGCTAAATAGCGAACCCGAGCTAAGCGGCTAAGATATCGAAAGTTAGTGTCGAGACGGCGCCCCCGCTGGGCGAGGCTGCGGCGATACGCTATCCAACCGTCGTGGGGAGAGGGCTTCAACTCTATTCGGGGCGGGTCATCGCACTCGGGCGGTTGCTGCTCGCGGTCTCGTTCCTCGGCGCGATCGCGGTCGACATCAGCCAGCCGGCGCAATCTCCCACGCAGACTTTTGCCCTGCTGATCGCCTACGTGGCGTTTGCCGCCGGCATCACAGCGGCGACGTGGAACAATTGGTGGCTCGACGCGAAGCTCGCCGGCCCGGCGCATGCGGTCGACATCGGCCTGTTCACCGTGCTCGTGCTGCTCACCGAGGGCTATACCAGCCCGTATTTCGTGTTCTTCGTCTTCGTCCTGCTCGCGGCCGCGATCCGCTGGGGCTGGCGCGAGACGACGCTGACCGCGATTCTGCTCGCCATCCTGTTCCTTGCCGCCGGGATGGTCGCTGCCAAGTCGAGCGTCGGCTTCGTGCTTTACCGGTACATCGTCCGCACCGGGCACCTGGTGATCCTGTCGCTGATCATCATCTGGTTCGGCATCCACCAATGGCGCGCGCGCATCCACGCCTCCGCCGACGATTTGCTGGCCGACCCGACGCTCGATCGCTCGCCGCTGGAAACCGGCCTGGCCGCGGCGATGACGGCGCTGCATGCCAAGCGCGGCGCCTTCACTTGGCTCGACGACAGCGGCGGCTGCAAGTGTGTGGTTGCCGATAGTGGCGAGCTGGCCTTCGCGACGCGCGGATGTGACGCCGCGGTGGTGTCGACCCCGCGCCCCTTCCTCTATGATGTCGCGAAGCACCGGATCCTGACCCGCGATTCCGAGCGCAATCTGGTGGCCAGCGCGACCACCGAGGTCATCGACCAGCGTCTCGCCGCCGTCTTCCGCCCCGGCGAGGGCCTCGCCCTGCCAGTGCGGACCGGCACCGGCGAAGGGCAATTATATCTCGAAGGCATTCCAGGTCTGTCGACCGATCATATCGACCTGGGCGAACAACTCGCGATCGACCTGGTTGCGCATTTCCAGCGACACGCGTTACTCTCGGCGGCAGCCGAAAGCGCCGAGGCCAGCTCGCGGATCGCGCTCGCCCGCGACCTTCACGACAGTGTCGTGCAATTCCTCGCCGGCGCGGCGTTCCGGCTCGAGGCGATGAAGCGGTCCGAGGCGTCGGGCCGTAAGCTCGAGCCCGATCTCAACGAACTTAAGCAGTTGATGATGCAGGAGCAGGGCGAGTTGCGCGCGTTCATCACTGCGCTGCGCAGCGGATCGCGGGTGCCGTTCGCGGATCTGGTGAGCGATCTGCGGGCGCTGACCGGGCGCCTGGCGCGGCAATGGTCGATCCAGTGCCATTTCACCGCGGACGTGATCGAAGATCTGGCGATACCCAACGACGTCAATCTCGACGCGCATCAGCTGGTGCGCGAGGCCGTCGCCAATGCGGTCCGTCACGCCGAGGCGAAATCCGTCCGGGTTACGCTTGGCGGAACGCGTGAAGCGATCCACCTCGAAATGATCAATGACGGCGCCGCTTACCCCAAGCGCGGCGGGCAGATCGAGCTCCCGCTCTCCTTGCGTGAGCGGGTCGAGCAGGCCGGGGGCGCAATCGAAATTTCGCGGGGCATGGATGTGACCAAATTGTCGATTTCATTGCCGACCGCGGGGCGCGGCCAATGACCAAGATCCTGCTTGCCGACGATCATCCGATGATCCGCACCGCGATCGAGGTGCTGTTGCGCGATACCCGCTACGAATTGTGCGGCACCGCCGCCAACGGGACTGAAGCGCTGCGCGAAATCGATCGGCTCAAACCGGACATTGCGCTGCTCGACCTGGAAATGCCCGAAACGGACGGGATGGAGGTCGTGCGCACGCTCCAGGGACGCGACAAGGCCCCGCGCATCGTCATTCTGACCGCAGCAATCGATGACAGCTCGCTGATGGAAGCGCGCGCGCTGCGGGTGCGCGGCCTCGTGCTCAAGAATTCGGACCCGGCCTACCTGCTCGAATGCCTCGATGCGGTGCGTCTCGGAAAGACCTGGATCGACCCCGAGCTCGCGGTCCGCAGCGCCCAGCTCGAAGAGGCGTTTTCAGGCGCGGCGCGGCCGGCGCTGGCGCCGCGCGAACGGCAGATCATCCGCTTCGTCCGCCGCGGATTGCGCAACCGCGAAATCGCCAAGGAATTGGGCGTCACCGAAGGCACGGTGAAAGTCTATCTCCACGCGGTGTTCGAAAAGCTGGGGGTGAGCTCGCGAACCGAACTGGCGATCCGCGCCGACGAATTTTTAGCGGAGAGCTTCTCGCGAAACTGACGCCGCATCTGGCGGTTAGCCGGCCATCCGCTTGGCGCTAAGGCCGATGACCATTTCGTTGGCCCGCTCGTACGACAGCGGGCGGCCGAACAAATAACCCTGGATGGTGTCGCAGCCGAGGTCGCGCATCCGCTCGAAATCCTCGGCAGTCTCGACCCCTTCGGCGGTGATTGACATGCGGAAGCTCTTGGCGAGCTGGACGATCGACTGAATGATCGCGACGTTCTCGGGCCGCGAGCCGGCTTCGCGGACGAAGCTGCCATCGATCTTCAGCTTGTGGAACACAGCCTTGTTCAAATAGCCGATCGACGAATAGCCGGTGCCGAAGTCGTCAAGCGCGATGCCGACACCGAGCGCGCGCAGCCGCTTCAGCGTATCGAGGGTCGCGCCATTGTCGCCGAGGAACACGCCTTCGGTGACTTCGAGCTCGATCCGGTTACCGGGCAATTTGTAGCGGGCGAGCGCCTCGCTGACGGTGTTGGGCAGCGCCGGCAGGACGATTTGCTTGGGGCTGATGTTGAGCGCGACGGTAATCGGCTCGGGCCAGGTCGCGGCGGCACGGCAGGCCTCGTCGATGACCCATTCGCCGATCACTGGCATCAGCCCGCTTTCCTCGGCGACCGGAATGAAGATGTTGGGCGGGACGAAGCCGCGCTGCGGATGATTCCACCGGATCAGCGCCTCGAACCCGACGAGTTTCTGGGTCTTGGCGTTGACCAGGGGCTGGAAGGCGAGATGGAACTGGCCGGACGCGATCGCCTGGCGGAGGTCGCTTTCGAGCCGGATGCGATCGTCCTGAACCGATTGCAGCTCGGACGAGAAGTAACGCGCGCAGCCGCGGCCGGCGTCCTTCGCTTGATAGAGTGCGAGGTCGGCCTTGAGGATCAGATCGTCGACCGTCGCGCCGTCGATCGGACCAAAGGCGCAGCCGATCGACACGCCGATGCTGATCTCGGTCTGATCGATAACGTAGGGTTCCTTGATCGCGTGGATGATCCGGTCCGCGAGCGTCTCCACTTTCTTCCGGCTCTGCGCATCGGTGACGACGATCGCGAATTCGTCGCCGCCCATACGGCCGACATGGCCGTCGGCGGCGACTTCGTCGACCAGGCGTTTGGCGACGGCGCGGAGCACCGCATCCCCCTTGGGATGGCCGAAGGTGTCGTTAACCGGCTTGAAGCCGTCGAGATCGAGAAACATGATGGCGCACGGGACATTGCCGCTGGTCGCTGAGCGCAAAGCTTCGCCGAGCAGTTGGCGGACGCGGCCACGGTTGGGCAGGCCCGAGAGCACGTCGACGTTGGCGAGATGAGTCAGGCGCTCTTGCGTCTGGCGGATTTCGGTGACGTCCGAGCCGACTCCGCGGAAGCCCTCGAAGCGGCCGGCGGTATCGACGATCGGGTCGCCGGCGATCGAGATCCAGCGCGATCCACGGGCGGTCGTCAGCTCCATTTCGAGCGAGTTGAACGGCTGCTTTTCGAGCAACACCCGGCCGAGCTCGGCGTGACCGCCGAGGAGCGAGGGAAGTGAGTGACCAATCAACTGTCCGGCGGGCTTACCGAGCAGGGCACTCATCCGCGAGCTGATGTAGGACACGCGATTGTCGCCATCGACCTGCCACAGCCAGCCGACGCCGCGCTGCTCATATTCCTGCAGCAGCAGGCTCGCGCTTTCGCTCTGGCTGCCGACATCGGCGTTGGTCTTGAGCTGGTGGAAGGCCCAGCGCGCGACCGTCAGGACGCCGAAGATGGCGACCCCGAGGGTGAACAGGATTGACAGCATATGCTGGAACGGGACTGTCTTGTGGCCGATTAGCAGCGATCCCCCGACCCCGAAGGTGAAGGCGACCATCCACGTCGTGGCGCAGACCGGAATGACGACCAGGCCGAGCGCGGCGACGCCGAGGCCGGCCATGATCGAGGCAGCGATCACCTGAGTTCCGGGATCGAGCGTAACGAACGAATAGACCGGCAGACTGAGCCAGATCGCGGCGCGCACCGCGACTTCGCCGACCAGCAACCACGTCGGCACCCGGCGACCGGAGCGGCCGACGCAGGTGATCGCCTGATGCCGGGCGAACTGCATGGCGGCCAGATTGACGCCGGAAACCGCCAGGACCCACGGCATCAGCCACTCGGACGCGACGATGCCCCACAGGTTGGCGAGCATCATCAGCGAGGCAACGATATTGGCGGCGGCGAAGAAAGGCGCGAGCTGGGCGCGCGAAATCAGCTGGACGTCGCGCAGCGGCGTACTGCCCGTCTCGGCCTCCCGGTTTGTGAGGCCCGCTGATTCACCGCCCGGAAGTCGGGCCGAAATCAAACGTTTATAACGATCTGGAGCTTCGTACATCCGCCCACGGTTTCCACTTGTGGAGAGCGGGTTAGACGAAGAGAGTTGAAGCGCGGTTAAGGGATCGCATTTAATCGCTTCGGTTCGTCGCACGGCCAGCATCGGGCGAAGGGTGGTAGCGCGCGGACCGCTCGCCTATATCGCTCTCGATGGCGACGGACAGCGCGACCCTCGACGAGCGGGCCACGATACCGCGGCGCGCGGCTCCGGCGGCAGCGCCCGAGATTCAATCGCCCGCGGCGCCGATCGCGCGTGGCATTGGGCTCGACCAGCCGTTCTTCGACGACAAGAACCGCGCCTTCTGGCTCCTCCAATCGATCGGCTGGAGCGGGTATTTCTTTCTCCGCACGATTTCCGGCTTCGCCAACAGCAAGGGCTGGATCTTCCTCGTCCATACCCTGCTGCTGACTGCGACCGGTTACTCCTTGACCTTGCTGATGGCTTCGCTGTTCCGGCGGTTGATCACGCTGCGGCCGGCGCTGACCCTGGCGCTGTCGCTCGCCGCCGTGGTCCTCGCCTCGATTGCCTTTTCGGTGATTGAAACATGGAGCGTTTCGACCTTCCTCAACCCGAATTTCCAGCCCCAGGGCGTGGGCTATCTCGGGGCAATCCTGCTGGACTTCGCGCTGCTCGCGGCGTGGACTGCTTTATACTATGGAATCAACTACTTCCTGCTGCTCGAGGAGCAGATCCGGCAGCGTGAGCGGCTCGAAAGCCAGGCGTCGAGCGCCCAGCTGGCGATGCTCCGCTATCAATTGAACCCGCACTTCCTGTTCAACACTCTAAATTCGATCTCGACGCTGGTGCTGCTCAAGCAGACCGAGCGGGCCAATGCGATGCTCGCGCGCCTGTCCTCGTTCCTCCGTTACACGCTCGCTAACGAGCCGACCGCCAAGGTCACCCTGGCACAGGAGGTCGAGACGCTGAAACTCTACCTCGAAATCGAGAAAATGCGCTTTGAGGACCGCTTGCGGCCGCACTTCCGGATCGAATCCGAGACGATCGGCGCGCGCTTGCCATCGCTGCTGCTCCAGCCGCTCATCGAAAATGCGATCAAATATGCCGTGACCCCGGCCGAAAATGGCGGCGATATCTGGATTACTGCCCAGCGCGAGGGCCAGGCGGTGCGGATCGAGGTCGCCGACAATGGCGACGGCGAAGGGGCGGATATGGTGGCCACGGCGTCGACCGGCGTCGGACTGGCGAACATTCGCGACCGTCTGGCGCAAGCCTATGGCGCATCGCATCGTTTCGAGACGAAACAGAACGAACGGGGCGGGTTCAGCGTTATCGTAGAAATTCCCTTTGAAACCGGAGACACCGCCTGATGAGCATCCGGACCATTTTGGTCGACGACGAACCCCTCGCCACCCAGGGCTTGCAGCTCCGGCTACAGGCGCACGAAGACGTCGAGATCGTCGCGACCGCCGCCAACGGTCGCGAGGCTATCCGCCAGATCAAGACCAACAAGCCCGACCTCGTCTTCCTCGACATCCAGATGCCGGGTTTTGACGGCTTCTCGGTCATCCAAGGGCTGATGGACGTCGAACCGCCGCTGTTTGTGTTCGTCACCGCCTACGGTGACCATGCGCTGCGCGCCTTCGACGCCCAGGCGGTCGATTATCTGATGAAGCCGGTCGACGAAGACCGGCTGGCGGCGACCCTCGACCGGGTCCGCCAGCGGCTCAACGAGCGGCGCAGCGCCGACGAAGCGGAACGGCTTAAGGAAGCGCTCGTCGAACATGCGCCTGAAGCGGCTGAGGAGCTCGCCGACGCGGCGCCCGAGGGCCACGCCGCCAACCGCTTCGAGAAGATGATCAACATCAAGGACCAGGGGCAGATTTTCCGGGTCGATGTCGACACAATCGAGCGGATTGACGCGGCCGGCGACTACATGTGCATCCAGACCGGCGACAACACCCTGATCCTGCGCGAGACGATGAAGGATCTCGAAAAGCGCCTCGACCCGCGCCGATTCCAGCGCGTCCACCGCTCAACCATCGTCAACCTCGACCTCGTCCGGCAAGTCAAGCCGCATACCAACGGCGAATGCTTCCTGGTGCTCGATTCCGGGGCGCAGGTGAAGGTCTCGCGGTCATACCGCGATGTCGTGGCGAGATTCGTCCACTAACTCCTGAATTCAGGCCGCCGCGGGCAGCCTGACGGTCACGCTCGTGCCTTCGCCGACGATGCTCTTGATTTCGAGCGTGCCGCGGTGACGCTCGACGATATGTTTGACGATCGCCAGGCCAAGTCCGGTACCGCCGGACTCGCGGCTGCGCGCCGCATCGACGCGATAAAAGCGCTCGGTCACGCGGGGCAGATGCTCGCGCGCGATCCCCGGCCCGCGATCAGCGACGGTGACCGCGACCCAACCGGCCTGGCGCACCGCCGACACCCGGATTTTCGATTCGGGCTTGTCGCAACCGTAGCGAACCGCGTTGATCAGCAAATTGTCGAACACCTGCGTGAGCTGCGCCGCGTCGCCGCGGACCGTCGGCAGATTGGGCGGAACATCGACGACGAACTCGCAGCCGACCGCGCCGCGCACAAGGCCGGCGCTGGCCACCGCGATTTCGACGATTTCGCTGAGTGAAACCAATTCATCCGGCGCAAGGAAGCGGTCGGCCTCGATCCGCGACAGGCTCATCAAATCCTCGATGATCCGCAGCATCCGCCGGGCTTCGTCGCGGATGGTTGCGCCGAAACGGGCGCGCAACTCGGCAGGGAGGTCGCCCTCCTCGGCCAGGGTCTCGGCGTAACCGAGCACCGCCGACAGCGGCGTGCGCAATTCATGGCTGGCGTTGGCGACAAAATCGACACGCATCTTTTCGGACGACACCGCGGCCGACCGGTCGATCATCCGCAACAACACCGCATGGCCCGTGAGGCGGCGCACGATCAGCCGCCACGACCGGCCCATCTCACCAATCCCAGTGACCTCGATCTCGCCGTCGCGCGCCGACTGGATATGCTCGAGCGCCTGGGGGTGGCGGATGGCGAGGCGCACGTCGCGATTCTCGATCCGGTTGCCGAGCAGTTCGAGCGCGGGAGCATTGGCGAGGCGGACGATGCCGCGATCGACGATCAGCGCCGGTTCGTCGATCGCGTCGACCAGGGCACGCGTGGCTGAATCCGCTTCCGACATGCCGCCGTCACTAGCCGATTGATGCGCGAGAGCCATAATCGAGAACCAGTGGCCCCCTCGTCGATCGAACGAGGGGGCCGCCTTTCGAGCCAAGGGGAGAGAGGGCCGAAAGGCTGTTTAGAAGTCGACCTGGGCGCGGACGCCGAACGTATCGACGCCATATTTGCGCTTGTTGACCGGCGTCGGCTCGCCAAACGGGAAGATGCCGGTTTGTGCGCTCGTAGTTGGAACCAGGATCGTATCGGCTGAGGCCCGCGGACCGCCGGTTACGTCGAGGTGCGCATATTGCGCCATGAAGCGGACATAGTCGGTCGGGTTCCAGATCAGGCTGCCCTGATAGGCGATTTGTCTGCCGCCGTTGACGTAGGTCGAGTTGCCGCCAAGACCCGGGGCCGTCGCGCCGCTTGGCTGGGCGACGACCAAGCCGCCGACCCGGTCCTTGAGATCGACAAGGTCGAGACGGCCGTTGATCTGAAACGCGCCCCAACCGCCATCGTTGAACGGATGCAGCACTTTGGTGCGGTCGAACTTCCCACCCTTGTAGCCGCGCGTTTCGCCGGTCAGGTAATAGCCGACTTCGGCATAGCCGCCCCAGAAACTCGGGTTGTCGTTGTAGGTCGTGCCGGTCGCCACGTCATTGCTGTCGAGTTCGCCGTTCTGCGATGTGAAACCGGCGGCATCGTACGTTCCGCGCACCCACACTTTCTGCGCTTCGGCAGCGAAGTGCAGGCTCTTGTGGATGGCCCCAACCTCGAGACCGACGACATCATCGCCCTTCGAGGCAATCGTGCCAGTGTCGATGAACCGCTGGTCGGTCAGCTGCGTCACTGGCCGTGCCCGATATTGCTGGCCGAGCGATTCACGATTGTTCTGACGGTGGTGATAGCTCGCGCCGAGATGGAGGCGTGTATCGCCGAGCATCGGCGAATAGACGCCGCGGACCGCCGCTTCCCAACCGGTGCGGGTGAAGCTGGCATCGTTGAGCGGCTGGTTGAACAGGCCGGCCTGCAACACCCAGCTGTCGGCCTTCTTGTCGTTGGCGAGGAAGGCAATGCCGAGACGGCGATTCATGTTGAACGCATCGGTGATCGTCGCCCGCTCCATGAACGAGGTGAACTTCGAGCTGGTCAGTGTCTCGAGGCTCGAGAACGGGTAGAAATAACCGGCCTGAACGGTCAGCGGTGAATTCTTGAAATCATAGGCCAGCCACATATCCTCATAGTCGACCGTCGCCTGGGCCAGGTTGAACTCGACGCTGTAGCGGAAGCCGCCGGGCAGCGTGCCGTCGGCGCCGATCAGCAGGCGGCGCGGGCGGCTGTTCCAGCCAAGGTTGTTGTAGTTGAGCCCGCCGGCGATCGTGCCGCGGTGTTCTTCGCCACGCGGGAAGCCGACGTAACCGGCGTCGAACTGCAGCGCGCCGCGCGGCTTGAAGCTGAACCCGGCGTCCTTGTCGTCATATTGCGGCGCGCCCTTCCATGACGGCGTGGTCTTGACCATCGCCGTCTTCATCTGCTCGATCGACGTCTGCAGCGCGTCGATCTGCTGCTGCATCAGTTCGATCTTCGCCTGGGCGTCGTCGACCGCCTGGGCGTTGGCGATCGTGGCGTCCGCTGCTGCATCCGACGGATCGGGCTCGGTCGGCTCAGGCGCCGCGTCGGCGGCCGGCGGCGGAGTCTGCGCGAAAGCCGGAGCGGAAATGCACATCGCGCAACCAGCGAGGAGCGCGGAGACGAGCTTCAACTTCATGTTCTAATCCTTTTCCCCCGCCTCTTTTGAGAGGCCCTGGCGCCCGTCCTTCTTGCAGAGGGACGGACGCTTGTTCACCGTGAATTGTTGTCGGACGCTACTTGAGGCTGGCCAGGTTGAGCGGCGCCAGAGCACGCGCCGCCTGCTGGCTGCGCGCACGGACGTTGTTCGGCGCCGAAATCAGGCCTGCGCGAAGCAGGTAGCCGTTCGGTCCGAACGCACTCTCCTTGGTGAATTCCGCAGCATAGGCTCGAACCGCCGGAATGGCATTGGCGTGCGCGTTCTTAATGTAGATGTAGAGCGGCCGCGCACCCGGATATTTGAACGCGCTGATCGTCTGATAGGTCGGAACGACGCCGTTGATCGGGAGGCCCTTCACGCGGCCGGCATTCTCTTCGAGGTATGAATAGCCGAAGATGCCAATCGTCCCCGGATTGGCCTCGATTTTCTGGACGATGAGGTTGTCGTTCTCACCGGCTTCGATGTAGCCGCCGTCCTCGCGCATGCCGGTACAAACGGCCTTGTACTTGTTCTCGTCAGCTTTCTTGAGCGCCGCCATTCCGGGATTGCTGTCGCAACCGGCGGTCATGATCAGCTCACCGAGCGCATCGCGCGTGCCGCTGGTCGGCGGCGGCCCATAAACGCGAATAGGAAGGTTCGGCAGCTTCGGATTGACGTCGCGCCAGGTCTTGGCGCGGTTGGGCTTTCCGAACGGCGTCTTGGCGAGCGCCAGGTAGACATCTCGCGTGGTCAAGTTGGGAATTGGTGTGCTGGTCGCCGTGGCGAACGCGATGCCGTCGATGCCGACCTGGATCTCGGTGATCTGGGTAACGCCGTTTGACGCGCACTGCTTGGCTTCCGATCCCTTCATCCGGCGCGAGGCGTTTTCGACGTCGGGGAAGCGCTCGCCGACGCCGGCGCAGAACAATTTCATGCCCGCGCCCGTGCCCGTCGATTCGATGATCGGCGTACCCAGCCGCGGATTGGCGCGGGCGATGCGCTCGGCGACGATCTTGGCGAACGGATAAACGGTCGATGAGCCGACGGCGCGCATCTGCGTGCGGGCTTCGGCCTGAGTGGAAATGCCGAGCGCCATCACCGCGGTCGCGGCGAGGCCAATTGATTTCAAATACATTTTCGCTACCCCGAATTAGGAGCGGGATGAGGCCGCCCCGACGACTCTTCTGCTAGAGGCCGCGAGCGACAGCGAATTGACTTTATTGTTTCAGTTCCGTGACGGTTCAGGCGTCGGCGTCGAGCGAATAGCCAGCCGAACGAACGGTCCGGATGAGGTCATCGCGGCCTGCGCCATTCAGCGCCTGGCGCAGGCGCCGGACGTGCACGTCGACGGTCCGCGTGTCGATATCGGGGTCGTGCGACCAGACCGCGTCGAGCAGCCGCTCGCGCGAGAACACCCGCCCGGGGTGCTCGAGGAAATGCTTGAGCAGGCGGAACTCGGTCGGCCCGAGCGCGACCTGCTCGCCGCTGCGCCGAACACGATGTGCGGCGACATCCATTTCAAGATCGGCGTAAGCGAGCTGCTCGCCGGCCAGCGCGGGGCGGACCCGGCGGAGGACCGCGCCGACCCGGACGACCAGTTCGCGCGGGCTGAACGGCTTGGTCACATAATCGTCGGCGCCGGTCTCGAAGCCGCGAATCCGATCGCTCTCCTCGCCGCGGGCGGTGAGGATGATGATCGGCGTGTTGGCGCTGGTTGCGCGGCGCCGCAGGCGGCGGCACACTTCGATCCCGCTGATGCCCTCGATCATCCAGTCGAGCAGGATGATGTCGGGCTTGATCTCGTCGACCAGGATCAGCGCTTCCTCGCCGTCGCCGGTCCGGGTGACCGCATAGCCAGCGCGTTCGAAATGAAAGGTGACAAGGTCCGCGAGCGCGCGATCGTCCTCGACCAGCAGGAGGCGCTTGAGGTTCGTCATGACATTCACTTCGCCGACTTGCCCGGCCGGTCTGCCATGTGCTGGCCGGTCGCGGCATAATAGACCATCTCGGCGATGTTGGTCGCATGATCGCCGACCCGCTCGAGATTCTTGGCCACGAACAGCAAATGCGCGGCCGTGCCGATGTTGTGCGGATTTTCCATCATGTGGGTAAGCAGGGTGCGAAAGATCGAATCGTAGAAATCGTCGACCGCATCGTCGCGCTCGCACACCCGCACCGCCGCTTCGGCGTCGCGCGCGACGAACGCATCGAGCACGTCGTGGACCATGCCGGTTGCGATCCGCGCCATTTCCGGAAGCAGCGACAAGGGCTCGATCTTGGCCACGTTCTCCAGCAACGGCACGCGCTTGGAGATGTTCTTGGCATAATCACCGATGCGTTCGACGACACCGGAGATTTTGAGCGCGGCGACCACATCGCGCAGGTCGCCGGCCATCGGCGCGCGCAGCGCAATCAGCTGGACCGCGCGACGCTCAGTTTCGATTTCGAGCAGGTCGAGCTTCTTGTCGTCGGCGACGACCCGTTCCGCGCCCTCGATGTCGCGCTGGATCAGGCAGCGCATTGCTTCACCGATCGCATGTTCCGCGAGGCCGCCCATCTGGCTGATGAGCGCGCGCAGGCGATCGATATCCTCGTCGAATGCTTTCAGCGTATGTCCGCCGGTTTGCTGCTGCATTGTCCTGCTCCGATCAGCCGTAGCGGCCGGTAATGTAATCCTGAGTCCGCTGCTGGCTCGGGTTCGTGAAGATCTCGCTGGTCTTACCATATTCAACCAGTTCACCGAGGTGGAAGAAGGCCGTGCGCTGGGACACCCGTGCCGCCTGCTGCATGTTGTGGGTGACGATGGCGATCGCGTAGCGGCCGCGCAATTCGTGGATCAATTCCTCGATCTTGGCGGTGGCAATCGGGTCGAGCGCCGAGCACGGCTCGTCCATCAGAATGACTTCGGGATCGACGGCGATGGCGCGGGCGATGCACAGCCGCTGCTGCTGCCCGCCCGACAAAGCCGTGCCGCTTTCTTCCAGGCGATCCTTCACTTCGTCCCACAGGCCCGCGCGCCGGAGTGATTTCTCGACGATGTTGGCGAGGTCCGGCTTGGATGTCGCGAGGCCATGAATACGCGCGCCGTAGGCGACGTTCTCGAAGATCGACTTGGGAAACGGGTTGGGCTTCTGGAATACCATGCCGACCCGGGCGCGGAGCTGGACGACGTCCATCGCGGCGCTGGTGATGTCCTCGTTGTCGAGCGTGATCGTGCCCGTCACGCGCGCTGACGGAATCGTGTCGTTCATCCGGTTGAGGCAGCGCAGGAAGGTCGATTTGCCGCAGCCCGACGGGCCGATGAACGCGGTCACCAAGTCCTCGTAGATCTTGATTGAGACATCCTTGAGCGCCTGTTTCTCGCCGTAATAAACCGAGACGTCGTCGGCGCGCATCTTCGGCTCCCGATTCGGATCGAGCGCTTGCGCTTGCTCAATCTTCGCCTCGTCCGAAACGTCGATGCGAGGCGCGTGCAGCGGCGCCTCCGCCGGCTCGGTCCCGGGTAGGGTTGAAGTCATCGGACTCTTCTCTTTCATATCCATCACCAGCGGCGCTCGAAGCGGTTGCGGAGGTAAATTGCGAGGCCGTTCATCACGAGCATGAACAGCAACAGGACGATGATCGCCGCGCTGGTCTTCTCGACAAAGCCGCGATCGACCTCGTCCGACCACAGGAAAATCTGCACCGGCAGCACGGTCGCGGGGGCGGTGATCCCGGTCGGCGGCGCGGCGATGAACGCGCGCATGCCGATCATCAGCAACGGCGCGGTCTCACCGAGCGCGCGGGCCATGCCGATGATCGTGCCGGTGAGGATACCGGGCAACGCGAGCGGCAGCACATGGTGGAACACGACCTGCATCTTGGATGCGCCGACCCCGAGCGCGGCGTCGCGGATCGACGGCGGGACCGTCTTGATCGCGTTTCGGCCGGCAATGACGATGACCGGCATGGTCATCAGCGCCAAGGTCAAGCCACCGACGAGCGGCGCCGAGCGCGGCAGATTCATCACATTGAGGAACACGGCGAGGCCAAGCAGGCCGAAGATGATCGAGGGCACCGCGGCGAGGTTATTGATCGATACCTCGATCGCGTCGGTCCAGCGGTTCCGGGCCGCGAATTCCTCGAGATAGACCGCGGCCAGCACCCCGACCGGGAAAGCGAGGCCGATGGTCACCAATATGGTCAGGAAGGTCCCCTTGAGCGCGCCCCACACACCGACGGCCGACGGGTCGGTTGAATCCGACTGGGTGAGGAATTCCATATTGAACGCGGCGCGCAGCGCATGTCTCGACCTGAGCAGATTGACCAGATGCTCGCTCGGGGCGTCGGCATCGTGCTTGGCCGCGACATCGACCTTGCTCCCGACCGGCAGCCACAGCGTCGGGGTGCCGGTGAGGATATTGGGATCGGCGACGATCTGGCGGGTCAGGACGTTGACCGCGGCATCGCCGAACATTTCCGCCGCGTCGGAACCGTAGGCCGCCGTCGCGGCCTGCGAAATCGCGGTTTCGAGATCGGCCCCGGCGACCGTTTGCGCGGCGTCCGGCCCGCGCAGCGTCGCCGGATCGAGGAACAGGCTCGACTTGGCGAAGTCGATCGGCAGCGCCGCCTGATACTGGACGAACCCGCCAAGCCCCTTCGACCCCATGCTGAACAGCAGAAAGGCGAGGAACAGGACGGAGATGGCGACCGCGGCAAAGCCGAAGGCACGGAAGCGCCGCTCCGCCGCGTAGCGCCGGCGCACCCTTTTGTGCATCGAGCCATCGGTCCAGCGCGTCGGGGTGGAGCTACTCATATTGTTCCTGGAAGCGCCGCACGATGTGCAGCGCGATGAGGTTGAGCAGGAGCGTGATCAGGAACAGCGCCAGCCCAAGCGCGAACGCGGCGAGCGTCTTGGCGCTATCGAATTCCTGGTCGCCGGTGAGCAGCTGGACGATCTGGACGGTGACCGTGGTGACGCTGGCGAACGGGTTGGCGGTGAGGTTGGCAGCGAGCCCCGCGGCCATGACCACGATCATCGTTTCGCCGATCGCGCGGCTGACGGCGAGCAGGATGCCGCCCATGACCCCGGGAAGCGCGGCCGGGAGCAGCACCCGCCGGATGGTTTCGGACTTAGTCGCGCCCATCGCCAGGCTGCCGTCGCGCATCGCCTGCGGCACCGCGGCAATCGAATCGTCGGCCATCGAACTGATGAACGGGATGATCATGATCCCCATGACCGAGCCGGCGGCGAGCGCACTTTCGCTGCTCGCCGACGTGACGCCGAGCGCAAGTCCCAGGCTGCGGACCATCGGCGCCACGGTCAGCGCGGCGAAATAGCCGTAGACGACGGTTGGGACGCCGGCGAGGATCTCAAGGATCGGCTTGAGCCAGGCGCGAACCCGGGGATGCGCATATTGCGTGAGATAAATCGCGCTCATCAGGCCCAATGGAATGGCGACGACCATCGCGATGATCGCGCCGATGAAGAAGGTCCCCCATAGCAAAGGAATCGACCCGAACGCGCCTGACGACCCCGCCTGGTCGGCGCGGATCGCGGTCTGCGGGCTCCATTCGAGGCCGAAGATGAACGACGTCGCCGGGTACAAGCTGAAGAACCGCAGGCTTTCGAACATCAGCGACAGCAAGATGCCGAGCGTCGTCAGGATCGCGATCAGCGAGGCGGCGAACAGCACGACCATGAACCAGCGTTCGACGCTGGTGCGGGCGCGGAAGTCCGCGGACGTGCGGCGCGAGGCGAGGGCCGCGGCGACCAGCGCGACGAGCAAAGCGGCTGCTCCGCCCATCAGCGCGAACCGGCTCTGTTCCTTGACGATGCGCGGGGCGAGCGTCGTGGATTCCGGATTGAAGCCCTGCTCCCGCTCGCCGCTGGCGATTTCACGCGCTTCCGAGAGGATCGACTCGCGCTGCATTTCGACCGTCGGAAGCGCCTGGCCTTCGGGCGAAGCAAGCACCGCCTGGTCGACCAGCTGCGACTGCACCGGCGCCCAAACGGCGAGCAGCAGCAGCGCCGGAATTGCCGCCCACAGCGCAACGTAAGCACCATGATAACTCGGCAGCGAGTGAAGCCGGCCGGCCGTGCGCAGCCGGCAGGCACGGCCGAAGCCGAGCCAGCCAGCTCCGAACGCGACGATCAGGATCGCCAGCAGCGCCAGGCCGAGACTCATTGTCCCCCGCTCACCAGGCCTATTTCAATGTGCTCGGGTCGAGCGGCTTAAGCTCGGTCGCCTGGGTCGCCGCGGCGGTCGAATCAGCGCCACCGAACGGGACCAGGCCGATGCGCTCGAGCGGACCACCCTTGCCCCACATCTTCGCGTATTTGGCGACGAAATCGCGCAGCTTCGGCTTGGCCTGCAGATGCTCGCCCTTGAGGTAGATGTAGAGCTTGCGCGCACCCGGATAAGACAGGTTGGCAATGGTCTCTTCGCTCGGCGTGATGCCAGCGATCTGGACCGGGCGAACCTTGTCCGCATTCTCGTCGAGGTAGGAGAAACCGAGGATGCCGAGCGTGCCCGGATCCGCAGCAACCTTCTGGACCATGAGATTGTCGTTTTCGCCGGCTTCGACGTACGCGCCGTCTTCGCGGATCTTCGTGCAAGTCGTCTTATGCTGATCCTCATTGGTCTTGGCCAGCGCCTTCATTGCCGGGTCGGTGTCGCAGCCCTTGGTCAGGTAAAGATCGGCGAGGCTGTCGCGCGTGCCCGAGGTCGGCGGCGGGCCGAGGACGCGGATCTTGATCGCCGGCAACGACGGATTGACGTCCTTCCAGGTCTGCGCCTTGTTCGGCCCTTTGCCGAACGGATCGGCGGCCAACGCCTTGTAGATGTCGGCCTGGGTCAGGTTCATCACCGGGCCGCTGTTGGATTCAATGACGGTCAGACCGTCGATGCCGACGGGAACTTCGATGATCGTCTTGACCCCGTTCTGGACGCAGGTGTCGTATTCGCTTTTCTTGATCGACCGCGACGCGTCCTCGATGTCCGGAAACTTGCCGCCGACGCCGGCGCAGAACAGCTTCATGCCGGCACCCGTGCCAGTCGATTCAACCGGCACGTTGATCCCGGCATTGGCCCGCATGAAATCTTCGGCCACCGCCTTGGTGAACGGATAGACGGTCGACGAGCCGACGATGTGGATGTCGTTGGTCGATCCACCGCCCGCCCCGGATTTCGGACCGCAGGCAGCCAGCACCGCTACCAACGGCAACGCGATTACGATCCTTTTCACAGGCCTCACTCCCTTAATTTCGGATGCGCTTCTCGCCCCGCCCTAGCGGTGGTTCGGCGAACCTTGTGTGACAGGTTTGTTGCGGTTTTGTGACGGCGATTGCGGGTTTGTCCCGACGCGCCTAGGTCGCGAGCCATGGCGAGCAACTTCGAAGCATTTGCCGCGCTGCACGTGCCCGGCGATCCGATCATCCTCTACAACATCTGGGACGTCGGGAGTGCGCTCGCGGTCGTGGCGGCCGGCGGCAAGGCGCTCGCGACCGGCAGCCACCCGGTGGCGGTCGCCAATGGCTGGGTGGACGGCCAACAGGTGCCAATCGATTTCGCGCTGGCCAACGCGGCGCGGATTATCGACGCCGTCGAGGCCCCGCTGACCGTCGACTTCGAGGGCGCTTATTCAACCGACCCTGAGTTGTGCAGTGCGAACGCCGCGCGGCTGGCAGTGACGGGCGTGGTTGGCTGCAATTTCGAAGACCAGGTTATCGGCGGCGAAGGGCTGCACCCGCTCGATCGTCAGGTTGAGCGGATCGCCGCGATCCGTCACGCCGTCGGCGACCAGTTCTTCATCAACGCCCGGACCGATCTGTTCCTCAAAACCCAGACCTATGACGACGCGCTGATCGACCAGGTGGTCGAGCGCGGCAAGGCGTTCGCCGACGCCGGCGCAAGCGGCTTCTTCGTCCCGCGGCTCGCTGATCCCGCGCAGATCGAACGCGTCGTGCGCGAGGTCCCGCTGCCGCTCAACGTGATCGCTTTTCCGGGTGCTCCGGACAAAAAGGTCTGGGCGGATGCCGGCGTGGCGCGGATCAGCCACGGCCCCTTTCCTCACCGCGCGCTGATGGCCAAATTCGAAGAAATGGCGCGGGACGCAATTGCCGGGTGAGTTAGGCAGCCGCTGATTTGATCAACGCGCGGACGGTGTCGCGGAGCGTCGCGGCGAGCCGCGCGCCATCGGACAGCGGCGCGCTGATGAACGCACCGTCGAAAATCATCGCCAGCTGTTCGCCGACCTCACGCGATTTGCGCAAGCCCAGGCGCTTGGCGAGCGACGCGAAGCGTTCCCGCACCCGATCTTCATGCGCCCGCGCGACGCGACGCGCCGGGTGCCTGGGATCGGGCAGTTCGGCCGCCACGTTGAGTTGCGGGCAGCCGCGATAGCCCGGACGCTTCAACCGCGTCTCCATCCATTTGAGGTAGGCGTCCAGCTCGCCCGCCGGGTCGTCCTGATACCGCTCCGCGATGCCGTCCCACTGGCTCCAGAAATCGGCGTCTTCCTCCTCGAGAAAGGCCGCGACCAATGAATCCTTGTTGCCGAAGTGCCGGTAGAGGCTAGTCTTGGCGATGCCGGATTCCTTGACCACGAGATCGACGCCCACGGCATGAACGCCGTTGCGATAGAACAGCTTCGACGCAGTCGTCAGAATCTTCTCGCGCAACGCAGAAGGCCGAGGCTCGGGAGCGTCCATCGCGCCATGACTTTTCATTATCGAACTTCTCCACTCGATCGCATTGACAATACTACAGACCTGTAGCATTTGCAAAAAACAAACAGGTCTGTAGCATTAGAAGGCTCAGAAGATGACCAAAAAGCGAATCGCGCTGTACGGCGCCGCTGGCCACACCGGCCAATTTATCGCTGCCGAGCTGGCTCGACGCGGCTTCGCCCCGGTCCTCGGCGGACGCGACGGGGCGAAGCTCGCTCCCGTCGCCGCGCGCCTGGGTGCTGAACTCTGCGAAGTTGACGCGCTGGATGCGCGCGGACTCGATGCCTTCCTGATCGGGACCGACGCGATCGTCAATGCAGCGGGCCCATTCGGCGACACCGCCCCGGCCCTGATTGAAGCCGCGCTGCGTGCCCGGCTTCCCTACCTCGATGTCACCGCCGAGCCGTTCGTCGCCAAAGAGGTATTCGAGCGTTTCGCCGATCCCGCGCGCGATGCCCAAACGATCGTCGCCCCGGCGTTCGCCTTCTTCGGCGCCCTGGGCGATCTCCTGGTGACTGCGGCGCTCGACGGACACGCGGATGCAGATCGGGTCACGCTCGCGTTCGCGCTCGATCGTTGGCGGCCGACCAAAGGTACCCGCCTTGCCGGCGAACGCCGCGCCGGGCGTCGGCTAGTGCGGACCGGCGGGCGCTTGGAAGTTCGCGATCCAGCGCAACCGCCGTCCAAGGGAAGTTGGCAATTCCAGCCGCCGTTCGGCGAGCAGCCGACCGTCGGCGAGTTTTCGACCGTCGATGTCGTGACGCTGTCCCAGCACATCGCCGTGGACAGTATCTCGACCTGGATCAACCAAGCGCCCCTCGCCGACCTTGCGACCAGCGATTCGGGCGGGCCGGAAGCCGCCGACGACAGCGGGCGTTCCGCCCAGCAATTCCTGATCGAAGCTGTCGTCCAGCGCGGCGTCGAGGAGCGGCGCGCCAGTCTGTACGGACGCGATATTTATGCGGTTACGGCCCCGATTGTCGTGGAGGCGGTGAGCTGGATTCTCGACGGTCGGGCCCAGTCCGTGGGCGTCGTTACCGCCGGACAGCTGTTTGATGCGCGCGGCTTCCTCGCGGCGCTTTCACCGGAGCCACTATCGCTTCGTCTATGACGAGCTGTTGAGCGCAAGATTCAAGAAGCATCGTCCCTACCATTCGATCATCGACCAACCCCGATTCAAAGAGGACAATCATGAGCAAGTTTGACGAATTCGCGAAACTTCACGTCGCCGGCGAGCCGCTGGTGCTGTTCAACGCATGGGACGCGGGCAGCGCGGCCGCGGTCGCGAAATCGGGGGCGAAGGCGATCGCCACCGGCAGCGCTTCGGTCGCGATGGCCAACGGCTTCGGTGACGGCGAGGAAGTACCGCTGGAATTCGCGATCGGCAACGCCGAGAGAATTGTCAAAGCGGTCGAATTGCCGGTTACGGTCGATTTCGAGGGCGGCTATGCGACCGACGCGGAGGGCCTGACCGCGAATGGCCGGCGCCTCGCCGCGACGGGAGCCATTGGCTGCAACTTCGAGGATCAGGTAGTCGGGACCGACCGCCTCTATGACATCGCCGACCAGGCGGTGCGGATCGGAGCGTTGCGAGCTGGTGTCGGCAGCGATTTCTACATCAACGCGCGGACCGATTTGTTTTTAAAGGCCAAACCCGAGGCGCATGACACGGTGTTGGCCGACCAGGCGATCGAGCGCGGCACCGCCTATGCCGCCGCCGGCGTCAACGGCTATTTCATCCCCGGGCTCGCCGATTTGTCGCTGGTCGAGCGGATCTGTCGCGCCGTTTCAATCCCGGTCAACGCGATGCATCTGCCGGGTGGCCCCACTCGGGCGCAATGGGCGAGCGCGGGCATCGCCCGGGTGAGCCACGGTCCGTTCCCGTTCATGGCGATGCAAGCCTGGCTCGAAGGCGAAGCGCGGGCGGCGCTAAGCTAGGCGGGTCGCGACCGCCACCAGCGGCTCCGCGGGCCGGACTTCAGCACCGTCTTGCGGAACATGCTGGCGCCGAGCTTGAGGATCAGCGCGACCCACAACAGCTGCCAGCCAATCGCCGCGAGATGCGGCCAGATGCCGGGCTCCTGGGCGGCGCGGGCGACCATCGCCAGCGGCGACGACAAGGGAAACACCCCGGCGGCGAGTGCCAGGCCGGAGTTGGGTGCCGCCACGCCGGCGGCGGCGAAGCCGAAGATCAGCATCTGGCCAAAGGTCACCGGCATCGACAGAGTCTGAACCTCGCGTACCGTCGCGGCCTGCGCGCCGATGGTCAGGAAGACCGCGCCGAACAGCAGATAGTTCATTGCGAAATAGACCACGACGAGCGCGAGGAACGCCGGCCAGCCGGTCGCCGGCGGCGGCAGCGCGGATAGACCCTTGAACGACGCAACGAGCGCTGCTGCGGCCGAGGTCCACACGATCAGCCCGAGGACCGACGCGGCGAGCATGGCGAACAACTTGCCCACGAATAGCGACTCGATCGGCACCGCAGCCGCGACCACCTCAATGATTTTGTTCGATTTTTCCTCGACCAATTGGGACAGCAGCATGGTCGACAGCAGCAACGTGAAGAAAAACAACGCGGTTTGGGCGATCTGACCGGTGGTCGCCTGGTCGCGCGGCGTGGGGCCGGCGCTGGCCTCCGTATGGGTGACCACCAGCTGCGGTTGGACCGTGTTGCCTTCGGCGGCGCTGGCCAGCATCAAGCGGAGCTGCCCGGCCGTGGTGCCGTCGGGCTGGATCGCGCCGGCCAGCTGCGGATGGTCGGGAATACCCGACAAGACCGCGCGAAACTGGCCACCACCTCCCGACAGCAGCCGTTGCCGCTGGGCGGCAAGGTCGGGTTCGGGCGAGACCCGGACCAGGCGCACGACGCGGTCATTGTCGAGGGCTCCGGCGAGCCGGTCATGGGCCGTGCGGAGCGGACCGAACGCGGCCTCCGATGCGATCACCGCCACCTCGACCTTGTCGTGCTGGCCAACTGTCCCGCCGACGATGCCGCCAAACACGCCGCCGAAGATCAGAGGAAACAGCGGCCCGAGCAGAAAGAACAGGAAGGTCTTGGACAGCACCGTCGCGGAGAAATCGCGCCGGCCGATGACGAACGCGCCGCGCATCAGCTTTTTCATTGCGGCTTCTCCTCGACCATCGCCGCGGCCGCCGATTCGCCGGCAATGGCGACGAACGCGTCGTGCAGTCCGGGTCGCTCGATCGCCAGCGCCTCAATCCCGGCGCCGCCGTCAAGCAGCGCGCGGAGCAGAGGCTCGGGGCCGCTTGCGGGCAGCTCAAATACCAAATGGCCGCCTTCTTCGCGCGCATTAGCCGGGATGACAGCGCGCCACGGGCCGTCGCTGGCGCGGGTGCGCAGACGGACGATCGGCCGCAGACGCGCGCGGGCGTCGTCGACCCGCCCCTCGAACGCGACCTTGCCCTTGGCGATAATCGCGATCCGCTCGCACAGCCGCTCGGCATGGGCGATGACGTGGGTCGAGAAAATCACCGTCGCGCCGTCCTGCGCCTGACGGCGGATCCGCTCCTCGAGCCGTGCCTGGTTGATCGCGTCGAGCCCCGAAAAGGGCTCGTCGAGCACGATCAGCCGAGGCTGGTGGATGATCGTGCCGAGCAGCTGGACGGTCTGCGCCATGCCCTTCGACAGGCTGCGGATCGGCTTCTTCGCCCATTCGCCGAGGCCATGCTCGTCGAGCAGCAATTCGGCGCGGCGCCTCGCCTCGCGTAGCGGCAGACCGCGCAGTGCGCCCATGAAGGCGATCGCGTCGCGGGCATGCATCGCGGGGTAGAGCCCGCGCTCCTCCGGCAAATAGCCGACTTCCTCGGCGGCATCGATGGGCCGCTCGCGGCCCAGCACGCGCCGGGTGCCGCTCGACGGGTCGATGATTCCCAGCAGCATGCGCAGGGTCGTCGTCTTGCCCGCGCCATTGGGCCCGAGCAGGCCGTAAATGCTCCCCGAGGAGACGCTGAGACTGACTCCGTCGACCGCGCGGGTCGCCCCGAAATCCTTGACCAGATCGATCGCTTCGACCGCGTTTCTGCCCTGAAACCGTTCGTGTTGGGCTTGGGGAAGCACTGCTTTTCCTAAGAAATTCAACGGCGACCCTTCGACAAGCTCGGGACGAACGGAGTAGTGGACGCCCGTGGCTACCAACGAAAGCCTTGAGGAAGCAATAAGGGCGGAAGCGGAGCGGCTCGGCTTTTCGACCTGCGGTTTTACGCGCGCCGATGCGGCTGATGCCGCTGGACCGAACCTCACGCGCTGGCTCAAGGCCGAGCATCACGGAACGATGGGGTGGATGGCTGAGCGCGCGCACCAGCGCGGATCGCCGCTCGCTCTGTGGCCCGAGGCGAAGTCGGCGATCGCTTTGGGCATGAGCTACACACCGGCAAGCGATCCGCTGGCGCTGGGCGAGCGGCCCGAGCTCGGCCGGATTTCGGTCTATGCCCAGGGCGGCGACTATCACAAGACGGTCAAGAAGGCGCTGAAGGGGCTGGCGCGGTTCATCGTCGCCCAGGCGCCGTCCGAACTCAAGGTGTTCGTCGATACCGCGCCCGTGATGGAGAAACCGCTCGCCCAGGCCGCGGGGATCGGCTGGCAGGGCAAGCACACCAACCTCGTTTCGCGCGAGCACGGTAGCTGGTTGTTCCTGGGCGTGATCCTGACCAGCCTCGAGCTTGAGCCGGATCAACCTGCGGCGGAGGGTATCCATTGCGGGACGTGCCATCGCTGCCTCGACATCTGCCCGACGCAGGCGTTCGACGGCCCGCACCAGATCGATGCGCGCAAGTGCATATCGTATCTGACGATCGAACATGACGGCCCGATCCCGGAGCAATATCGTGCGGCGATGGGCAACCGTATTTACGGCTGCGACGATTGCCTCGCGATCTGCCCTTGGAATCGTTTCGCCGACGCCGCCGCGGCCAACCGCGCGTTCCTACCGCGCGCCGAACTGGCCGCGCCGCGGCTCGCCGATTTGCTCGCGCTCAACGACGCTGCGTTCCGCGAGTTGTTCGCCGGCTCGCCGATCAAACGCATCGGGGTCAAACGGATGATCCGCAATTGCCTGATCGCGGCGGGCAACAGCGGCGATCAGGCCCTCATCCCGTCAATCGGGTCCCACCTTGGCGATGCCGATTCGACAATCGCCGAAGCCGCGCGATGGGCGCTGGATCAATTGGGGTTCTCGAGCGCCGAGATACAGGCCGCTTGATCGGTCGCGACCCCCGACGGCAGCCGCGTATCGACATAAGTGACTCGCTGGACGCCCGTCCCGCTTTCAGGGCCGTAGAGAAATGCGTCGAGCACGCAGCGGTTGGAGCGGAATTGCAGCTTGAGCCCGACGCCCTCGCGGACCTGGAGCGCGGGATTACCGAAATGGCCGACCAGTTCGGACGCGGTTAGCCCAAGGATGACGCTGCGGACCTGCGGCGGCCTGACGGTTGCCGGTGGCGGAGCCTGCACGACCGGCTGCTCGGGCCGAGCGGCGCAAGCGGCGAGGATTAAGGTCGAAGCAAGGGTCAAACGGCGCATGAGCATGACGATGCCCGCCGTTAGTTGCCGAGGCAAGGTTGCGGGCCACTGAACGCTTGGGCTAGGCGGCGCGCTTTCCCGATTCCGGAGTTTGCATGTCCACCACCCGCCTCGACGTCCTTACCATCGGCAACGCGATCGTCGACGTCATCGCCGACGCGACCGACGCGTTCCTCGAGGCCGAGGGGCTAACCAAGGGGTCAATGCGGCTGGTCGATGCCGAGGAAGCCGAGCGGCTTTACGCGCACATGCAGCGGACGCGCGAGATTAGCGGCGGCTGCGCCGGCAATACCGCCGCTGGGATCGCCGCACTCGGCGGAAAAGCCGCGTTCGTCGGCCAGGTCGCCAACGATCAGCTCGGCGGCTTTTACCGGCACGACCTGACTGCGGCCGGGGTCGAATTCACGACGTCGGCGATCGAGATTGGCGTACCGACCGCGCGCTCGATGATCCTGGTCACGCCCGACGGGCACCGGACGATGAATACTTTCCTCGGCGCCGCCCAGCATTTGCCGGCGAGCGCACTCGACGAACAGCAAATCCGCGACGCGGCGGCGATCTACCTCGAAGGCTATTTGTGGGACCCGGAGACGCCGCGTTACGCGATGATCCGGGCGATCGAAGTGGCGCGCGAGGCCGGGCGCAAGGTCGCCTTCAGCCTGTCGGATACCTTCTGCATCGAGCGTCACCGCGATGGCTTCAACGCGCTGATCGATGGCGGCAAGATCGACCTTTTGTTCGCCAACCAGGCGGAAATCGAAATGCTGGCGGGCGTCCCCCACCTCGACAGCGCGATCGAGGCGGTGTGCGGCAAGGTCGAGACCTTGGTGGTCACCCGCGGCGAGCGTGGCGCCTTGGCGACGCGTGGCGGCGAACGGGCCGAGGTTGCGGCCGAACAGGTAGACCGGGTGGTCGACACCACCGGCGCAGGCGACCTGTTCGCCGCCGGCTTTCTCTGCGGCTACACGCGCGGACTAAGCCTCGAACGATCGCTCAAACTCGGCGCAATCGCCGCGGCCGAAGTCATCCAGCATTATGGCGCGCGCCCCGAGGCGAACCTCAGGGCGCTGGCCAGAGACCTGCTGACGGCTTAGCCGCGCTCCTCAGGCGTGCCCGGAGCGGGTGCGCCAGGCATCGACGCCACGGACATGGGCGGAGCATCGGCGTCAAGCTCGTGGACCTCGACAAGACCGCGGCCGACGTGACTGCGGCTGCGGCTGTAGGCGAAATAGACGATCAGGCCGATCGCGCCCCAGCCGACCAGGACCAGTTTTGAGGTCATGTCGAGCGCGGCGTAAAGCACGATGCAACCGATAATCGCGGCCGGCGCGACGACCCACACGAACGGGGTCCGGAAGCTGCGCTTGCGATCCGGGTCTTTGACGCGCAGCACGAGCACCGCAACGGCGACCATAGCGAATGCGAAGAGCGTGCCGGAGTTCGAATAATCGGCCAGGCTGCCGACTGGCAGCAGGCCGGCGAAAATCAACGCGAAGACGCCAGTCACCGCAGTTACGAAATACGGCGTCCGGAATCGCGGGTGAACCTTCGAGAACGAGGCCGGCAGCAGTCCATCGCGGGCCATCGTGAAGAACACGCGGGTCTGGCCGAACATCATCATCAGCACGACCGACGGCAAAGCGATGATCGCGGCGAGGCCCACCAGCCACCCGACCGCCGGATGGCCAGTGACCTGGAGGACGTGCACCAGGGCATGCTTCGAACAAACCAACGGTTCCACGGCCCCGCTCGAAACGATGGCGGCACATCGACCCGCCATCTCGGGTGAGCCCGGAGCGAGAAACACGCCGGCCGCAGACGCAACCGGCTGGGCGCCAACAGTGCCGGTCGCGCCCGCCGCCACCAACAGGTAAATGGCGGTACAAATCAACAGGCTGCCGATCAGGCCGATCGGCACGTTGCGCTGCGGATTGACGGTTTCTTCCGCGGCGGTCGAGACGGCATCGAACCCGACATAAGCAAAGAAGATCGAAGCGGCAGCGCCAACGTAGCCGGTACCGCTGGACAGATTGCCAAACCCGGTCGGCGTGAAGGGATGGAAGTTCGCCCCCTTGATCGCCGGCAGAGTGATAATGATGAAGGCCGTCAGAGCGACCAGTTTTACGACCACGAGCGCGGCATTGACCATGGCGCTTTCGGTTGTGCCTTTAATCAACAGGGCCGTGACCGCGAGGACGACCACGACCGCGGGAAGATTGATGAATCCGCCATTTTGCGCGGCGGTCAGCAGGTCCGGTGTCGCCTGGGCGCCGAAGGCGAGCGCGACCTTGGCCATCAAACCATCGGCATTGCTGATCATCGCCGGAAAATGAATGCCACTATCGGCCAGCGCGCCGACCACGTGATTCGACCAACCAACGGCCACGGCGCTGGCGCCGAGGGCGTATTCGAGCACCAACGCCCATCCCACGGTCCAGGCCAGCGTCTCACCCATCACCGCGTAAGTGTAGGTGTAAGCCGAGCCGGCGACGGGGACCATCGAGGCCAATTCCGAGTAGCACAAGGCGGCGACCGCACAGACGAAACCGGCGATGCAGAAACTGAGCATCATCCCCGGGCCGGCCTTTTGCGCGGCGACCGCGGTCAGCACGAAAATTCCTGTGCCAATAACCGCGCCGACGCCGAGCAAGGTCAGCTGAAATGCGCCGAGCGAACGATGCAAACTCTTCTTCTCAGCGGTCGCGAGGATCGCATCCAGCGATTTAACGCGGCCGAAAAGACCACCTTTCGGGGCAATGGTCGCCATTCGATCTTCCCTTCGAAAACGTTGGGCGCGACCCTAACGGCTCGAACTGTCAGGGCAATCCCTGTTTCTGCAAACGCCTAGCGGGCGAGCATTGGTCCAAGTGGCCGGCCGCCGAAGATGTGCAAATGGAGGTGCGGAACCTCCTGCCCGGAATTGAACCCAACATTGGCGAGCACGCGGTAGCCGTCGGCGACCAGCCCGGCCTCGCGGGCAATCTGGCCGACCGCCCGGGTGAGTCCGGCGATCTCCGCGTCCGACGCCTTCTCCGAAAAATCGTCCCACGACACGTACGCGCCCTTGGGAATCACCAGGATGTGGGTCGGGGCGAGGGGATTGATATCGTGGAAGGCGAGGACCTGATCGTCCTCATAGACCTTGCTCGACGGGATCTCGCCACGGAGGATCCGGGCGAAGATATTGGCATCGTCATAGGGTAAGGTCGGATCGATGGGCACGGCTGTGACTCCGCTTGACCAAGCTTTCCCGCCCGCTACCACAAAGTTATGACCGACGAGACGCCCGAAAGCCTGATCCCGTACGACGAGATCGTGCAGGATGCGCTGCGGGCGGTGGTCGGCAGGGTGCTGGGCGAGGTCGAGCAGTCGGGCGGGCTGCCCGGCGACCACCATTTCTACATCACCTTCAAGACGCGCGCGCCGGGAGTATCGATCCCCAAGCATCTGTTCGAGCGCTTCCCCGACGAAATGACGATCGTTATCCAGCACCGCTTCTGGGATTTGAAGGTCGATGACGACGAATTCACCGTCGGCCTGTCGTTCGGCGGCGTTCCGGCGACGTTGCTAGTGCCGTTCGCCGCGGTCACCCAATTCCACGATCCGGCGGTCGAGTTCGCGCTGACCTTCCACGCCGATTCCGATGAATCGGTGCCGGAAGAGCATGAAGCGGCGGAGAACGACACGCCCAAACCCGAGATCGCGGAGGACGGATCGAACGTCGTCTCGGTCGACTTCACGAAGAAGAAATGACCACCGAAACCCGCACCGAATCCGACAGCTTTGGGCCGATCGAGGTCCCCGCCGACGCCTATTGGGGAGCACAGACCGAGCGCTCGGTCGAAAATTTCCCGTTCGGCCCGCGCGAGCAGATGCCGCTCGAGATCGTCCACGCTTTAGGTTACGTCAAACAGGCAGCGGCGCGAGTCAACGCGCGCATCGGCGGGCTCGACCCCAAGCTCGCCGAGGTCATCCAGCAAGCGGCCGGCGAAGTCGCGCGCGGCGATCTCGACAACCAGTTCCCCCTGGTCATCTGGCAGACCGGGTCGGGCACCCAGTCGAACATGAACGCCAATGAGGTGATCGCCGGGCGGGCCAATGAAATCCTGACCGGCAATCGCGGCGGCAAGGAACCGGTCCACCCCAACGATCACGTCAACCAAAGCCAATCGTCGAACGACAGCTTCCCGACCGCGATGCACATCGCCGCGGCACGCGCAGTGCACCACCGGCTGATTCCGGCGCTCAAGCTGATGCACGCGCGCCTCGCCGAGCAAGCCGGGCGCTGGGATTCAATCGTCAAGATCGGCCGGACGCACTTGCAGGATGCGACCCCGCTGACGCTCGGCCAGGAATTTTCCGGCTATGCGGCGCAGATCGCCGATTGCATCGAGCGGGTCGAAGGGGTGCAGCCGCGGCTGATGCGGCTGGCGCAGGGCGGGACCGCGGTCGGGACCGGCCTCAATGCCCCCCCGGGCTTCGCCGAGGAATTTGCCAAGGCGGTGTCGAGCCTGACCCAATTGCCGTTCACCTCGGCGCCGAACAAGTTCGCCGAATTGGCCGCGCACGACACCTTGGTCGAGCTGTCGGGCGTGCTTAATGTGATCGCCGTCGCACTGTCGAAGATCGCCAATGACGTCCGCCTGCTCGGCTCGGGCCCGCGCTGCGGCCTGGGCGAACTGAAGCTGCCGGAGAACGAGCCGGGCAGCTCGATCATGCCGGGCAAGGTCAACCCGACCCAGGCCGAGATGCTGACGATGGTCGCGGCGCAGGTGATGGGCAATCATGTCACGGTCACCATCGGCGGGCTGCAGGGGCACCTTGAGCTCAATGTGTTCAAGCCGCTGATCGGCGCCAATGTGATCCGCTCGATCAACCTGCTGTCTGTGGGAATGGAAAGCTTCACCGAGCGCATGCTCGACGGCACCGAGCCCGACGAGAAGCGGATCGCCGCGCTGATGAACGAATCGCTGATGCTGGTCACCGCGCTCGCGCCGGAAATCGGCTACGACAATGCCGCGACGATCGCCAAGCATGCCCACAAGACCGGGCAGACGCTGAAAGCGGCGGGGCTCGAACTCGGCCTGATCGACGAGGCGACTTTCGATCGGGTGGTCAAGCCGGAAACGATGGTCGGAAGATGATCATGCGGCGCGCAGCGCTGACTACGATCGCGCTCGTGCTGGCCGGATGCGCGATGCAGCCGCCGGGTCCGCGGACAAGTGAGCCGGGCCGCCACCGCGCTTCGCGGCCGCTGACCGAAAGCATCGACGCCGCGACCTATATCGCCCAGGCTGGGTCGATCGATCTGTTTGTGGTGCGTGCGTCCGAACTGGCCCAGCAGCGCTCGGCCAATTCGCGCCTACGGAATGTCGCGAACGCGTTGATGGCCGGGCACAAGGGGCTAGCAGCTCAATTGTCCTTCGCCGGCCGCCGCCTCAACCTGTTGCCGGGCGCGGCGATGCTGCCGCAGCACGAGGCGATGTACGACGAACTCGCGGCGAGCGGCGCTTTCGACCAGACCTACATCCGCCAGCAGCGCGCGATCCACGGCGCGGCGCTCAGCCTTCATTCCGACTATGCGCGGCGCGGATCGAGCCCGACATTGCGCCCGGTCGCGACCAATGCCGCGGCGGTCGAGCGCAATCATCTGGCGCTGTTGCGCGGCCTCTAACCTTCCGACCTACAAGCCGAAGTTCAGGCGAACGCCGAAATTGTCGATGCCGGGATTCTGCCGGCCGAACAGCTGCGCATGGCTCATGTGCACCCAGCTCGCTTCGACCGTTGCGCGATTGCTGACGCGGACGCCGAGGTTGAGCTCGGGCTCGAACAGCACGCGGCTGCCAAACTCGATCCTGTGGTTGGTCGGATCGTCGACGTTGCGCGCCGATCCGTTGTGCACGGCGATGCCGAGGCCGGGACGGACATAGACCCGATCGCCGAATTTCGCCGACAGGCCGACCGCAGCGTAGCTGGTCTTCCCGGCGGTATTGAGCGCGCCGAAAACATAAGGCTGGAGCGGCGTGCGCCCGATCCGCCCGCCGCGATAGCCAAATTGCACATCGGCGCCGCCTTCAACGCCGCTCTTGGTCAACGGCGTGTCGACGTCGTGGATATAGAGGCCACCAAACAATTCGCCAGCTTGCGCCGGTGTTGCCGCCGCGGTCGCTAACAAAGCGATGCAAAAGAAGAGTTTGTAACGCATCGAGCCTCAATGCGCGGGCGACGCTTTGGTGCCGGTCAACCCGCCGCCTGCCATGCGCCGATGGCCGGGTCGGGCCACAGCAGCATCCAGATGTTGAGCGTCAGATTGTCGCGGATCGCGAACAGCGGAATCAGCTCGAGCGCAATCAGCAGCGCGACCGCTGCCCACAGCGGCAGCTTGCGCGCGAGAAAGAAGCCGATGGCCATCATCAAGATGTCGGAGACCGAATTGAGCACGCTGTCGCCGCTGTAGCCGAGCGCCGCGGTCGCGGTGCGATAACGGTCGATGACCATCGGGGTGTTTTCGACAATCTCCCAGCTCGCCTCGACGAGCAGCGCGACGACCAGGCGCCATTCGACCGACCAGCGCCGCGCGACCAGCCACAGGGCCGCGTAGAATAACAACCCGTGGACAAGGTGACTGAAGCTGTACCAGTCGGCGAGCATCTGGCTGGTCTTCGGGCTGTCGCGCACGCCGACCCACAAATCGACCGTCCCGCAGGTGCAGATCGGGTGGCGGCCCATCGCCAGCAGGATGGCAGTCGCGATCACGACAACGAGGACGGCGGCGATGGTTGCGCGGCGGCTGGCGATCATCCTTAGGGCTTAGCAGAGCGTAGCGGCTTGCAAAGCTCGGCGGTTCGATGGAGACACGCGCGCATGTTGCGCACCTACGGACCCGGCTGTGACGGCAGCATTATCGAAGCCAACGCCGAGCGGATTCCCGACGGCGCGACGTGGATCGATCTCGAAGAGCCGACCCACGCCGAAGAGCAACTGGTCGAGCGCTGCATCAAGGTCGACGTTCCGACCCAAGACGAGCTGGCGGAAATCGAACCGTCGAGCCGTCTCTACGAGCAGAATGGCGCGCTCTACATGACCATCAGCGTGCTCTACGGCGTCGAGGAAGGCCATCCGAGCAGCACCCCGATCGGATTTGTCCTCGCCGGCAACCGGCTGGTGACCATCCGCTACGTCACGCCAAAGCCCGTGCGGGCGTTCGCCGACCATGTCCGCCGCGACGGCGAACTGGCGCGCGATGCCCCGACGGTGCTGGTGCGGCTGCTTGACGCGATTATCGACCGCCTTGCCGACGAACTCGAACATGTTGGCAGTGAAAACGAGCGGCTGTCGTCCGAGATCTTTCAAAAGGAGATCGACGACCGACGCATCCCGGCTGAGAAACTGACGCGGGTACTGACCAGCATCGGGCGGGTCCAGACTTTGCTCGCCAAGATTCGCTACACGGCCGTCAGCACGAGCCGGATGCTGAGCTTCCTCGCGGGCTCGAGCCGGCTCCACGATTCAGCGAACGCGGATGCGCGTCACCATCTCGCCAGCCTGACCACCGACGTCACCTCGCTAAGCGAGCACGCGAGCTTCCTGACCGACAATCTGCAGTTTCTGCTCGACGCCTCGCTCGGGCTGATCAGCATCGAGCAGAATGCGGCGATGAAGTTGTTTTCGTGGGCCGCGGTGGTGTTTCTGCCGCCGACCCTGATTGCCGGTATTTACGGCATGAACTTCAAGCATATGCCTGAGCTCAACTGGGTGTTCGGTTACCCGATGGCGCTGACCTTCATTCTGATCAGCGCGGTGGCGCCATACCTCTATTTCAAGAAGCGCGGATGGATTTGAGCTATTCGCTCAGCATCAGCGGGGGCTCGGCCGGGATTTCGAGATCGTCACCGGCAAGCGCGCGGCGCTTGGCCAATGCGGCATAAGCCAGCGCCAGATCGCCCGCGACAGCGGCCCCGTCACCATCCTGCTTGCAGAATGCAGCAGCCCGCGCCTCAGCGGCGCGGCGGCGGAAATATTCGCTGTCGTGGGGCATTGCCCGCTTTCCTCTGTTTTATCGTGGCGCAGCGATTAACCGCGCATTTCCATACCTATTGCGCCCCCGTGGTGAATGCGAGTCGTTCGTGCGCGCTCCGGCGCATTCGCCAATCGTTTCGGCGCAACGGACTGGTGCGGCAGCCGTTTCCGGTCGCGCATGAATAACCAAAATGGAAGTTCCGGCCCTTCAGGCGGGTCCAGCGGGGGCAAGAACCACCTCGAACACGCGCTCGGCGCCAAGGCCACGCGGGCCCGGCGCAAGGCCAAACTGGCGTTGGGGCGGCTTGGCCCGGGACTGATCACCGGGGCGGCGGACGACGATCCAAGCGGGATTGCGACTTACTCGCAGGCCGGGGCCCAATTCGGCCTCAACATGCTGTGGACGCCGATTTTCACCTACCCGCTGATGCTGGCGGTCCAGTCGATCTGCGCCCGGGTCGGGCGGGTCACCGGCAACGGCCTCGCCGCCAACCTGAATGACATCTTCCCGCGCTGGCTGGTGATCGGGCTGGTCGGCCTGCTGTTCGTCGCCAACACCATCAATATCGGCGCTGACGTGGCGGCGATGGGCGCGGCGGTGCTGCTGCTTACGGGATGGGGCCAGACCCTGTTCACGCTTGCCGCCGCCGGGCTTTCGTTGCTGCTGCAGCTGTTCGTTCCCTACCATCGCTACGTATCGCTGCTCAAATGGCTGACGCTGGTGCTGTTCGCTTATTTCGGGGTGATCCTGACCATTCACATCGACTGGGCAACTGTGGCACGCAGCATCTTCCTGCCCGATGTTGCGCTCAATGCCGCCTTTGTGACGATGGTCGTGGCGGTCTTTGGGACGACGATCAGCCCGTATCTGTTCTTTTGGCAGACGTCGGAAGAGGTCGAAGACATGGACGAGCACAACCGTCCGGTCTTGCGCGACCTTTCGCCCAATGCCGCGCGGCTGGAGCTCAAGCGGATCGGGACCGACACGATCGTCGGCATGGCCTTCTCCAATCTCGTTGCCTTCTCGATCATCCTGACGGCGGCGGTCACCCTGCACCAGGCTGGCGTGACCGACATCCAGACCTCGGCCCAGGCCGCGCAAGCGCTCCGGCCGATCGCCGGCCAGCTCGCCTTCCTGCTGTTCAGCCTCGGGATCATCGGCACCGGCCTGCTCGCGGTGCCGGTGCTCGCCGGGTCCACCGCTTATGCCGCGGCCGAGGTATTCGGATGGAAGCAGGGACTCGAGAACAAGCCAGCCGACGCCAAGGGCTTTTACGGGGTCATCGTCGTTTCCATGATCGTCGCCCTGGGCGTCGTTTTCTCGCCGCTCGACCCGATCAAGGCGCTGTTCTGGAGCGCGGTGGTCAACGGCGTTATCGCGGTCCCCATCCTCGGTGCGACCATGATCCTCGCCAGCCGCCGCGACGAGATGGGCGAATTTGTCGCGACCCGGGGCCAGCGGATTTTCGGTTGGGCCGCGACCGCAATCATGGGCGTCGCGGCGATCGCATTGTTCGTCTTCGTCTAACCGGCTTTGCGGGCAGGCGCGGCGCTTGCTAAGGGCTCGGCGCCGCGCACCCGCGCCCAACCAACAGCACAGGCAAGCACAAATGATCCCGACCGGCCAGGACAGCCTTCAGACCCGTTCAATGCTGGAGGTCGGGGACAAACGGTACGCTTATTATTCGCTGCCGAAGGCGGCCGAAGCGCTGGGCGATATCTCGCGACTGCCGTTTTCGATGAAGGTCCTGCTCGAAAACCTGCTCCGCTTCGAAGATGGCGTGACGGTCACGCGCGACGACCTTCAGGCGATGGTCGATTGGGTCAGGGAACGCCGGATCTCGCGTGAAATTCAGTACCGCCCGGCGCGCGTGCTGATGCAGGATTTCACCGGCGTGCCGGCGGTGGTCGACCTCGCCGCGATGCGCGATGCGATGAAATCGCTCGGCGGCGACCCGCAGAAGATCAATCCGCTGGTGCCGGTCAATCTGGTCATCGATCACAGCGTAATGGTCGACGAGTTCGGCAATCCCAAGGCGTTCGGCAAGAACGTCGAGCTTGAGTATCATCGCAACGGCGAGCGCTATGAGTTCCTGAAATGGGGCGCGAGCGCATTCGACAATTTCCAGGTGGTGCCGCCGGGCACCGGCATCTGCCATCAGGTCAACCTCGAATATGTCTCGCAATGCGTGTGGACCGGCGCGGACCAGACCGGCGAGGCCGTGGCTTACCCAGACACCTTGGTCGGGACCGACAGCCACACGACCATGGTCAACGGCCTCGGCGTGCTCGGCTGGGGCGTCGGTGGGATCGAGGCTGAAGCGGCGATGCTCGGCCAGCCGGTCAGCATGCTGATTCCCGAAGTCGTCGGCTTCCGCCTGTCGGGTGAGCTTAAGGAAGGCATCACCGCGACCGACCTCGTGCTGACGGTCACCCAATTGCTCCGCCAGAAGGGCGTCGTCGGCCGCTTTGTCGAATTCTACGGGCCCGGGCTCGACAGCCTGTCGCTCGCCGATCGCGCGACCATCGGCAACATGGCGCCCGAATATGGCGCGACCTGCGGCTTCTTCCCGATCGACAGCCGCACGATCGAATATCTCGAACTAACCGGCCGCGACCCGGAGCGGATCGCGTTGGTCAAAGCCTATTGCCAGGCGCAAGGCCTGTGGCGCGACAATGCCAGCCCCGAGCCGGTGTTCACCGACACGCTCGACCTCGACATGAGCACGATCGAGCCGTCGCTGGCCGGGCCCAAGCGGCCGCAGGACCGCGTGCTGCTGAGCGAAGTCGACGACCAGTTCAATGCCGAGCTCGAGCAGACCTACAACAAGCACAACGACCCGCGCGTGGCGGTTGAGGGCGAAAGCTTCGACTTCGGCAATGGCGATGTCGCGATCGCGGCGATCACCAGCTGCACCAACACCTCCAACCCGTCGGTGCTGATCGGCGCCGGGCTGGTCGCGCGCAAAGCCCGTGCTTTGGGCCTGACCAGCAAGCCGTGGGTCAAGACCAGCCTCGCCCCGGGCAGCCAGGTGGTCACCGATTACCTTAACGAAAGCGGGCTCAGCGAGGATCTGAACGCGCTCGGCTTCGATCTCGTCGGCTACGGCTGCACCACCTGCATCGGCAATTCGGGGCCGCTGGCCGAGCCGATCAGCAAAGCCATCAACGACAAGGATCTGGTCGCGGTCAGCGTACTCAGCGGTAATCGCAATTTCGAAGGCCGGGTGTCGCCCGATTGCCGCGCCAACTATCTCGCCTCGCCGCCCCTGGTGGTTGCTTATGCGCTCAAGGGGACGGTCCGAACCGACATGGTCAACGATCCGATCGGAACCGCGACCAATGGTCAGCCGGTGTATCTGAGGGACATCTGGCCGTCGAACGACGAAATCCGCAGCCTGATGGACGCCCACGTCCACTCGGCGATGTTCAAGCGACGCTATGCCGACGTCTATCGCGGCGACGAGCGCTGGCGGGCAATCGAAGTCACCGGTGGCGCGACTTATGCGTGGCCGCCGCAATCCACGTACATCCAGAACCCGCCGTACTTTACCGGCATGACCATGACCGCGACCCCACCGGGCGATATCAATGGCGCTCGGGCATTGGCGGTGTTCGGGGATTCGATCACCACCGACCACATCTCACCGGCCGGAGCGATCAAACCCGACAGCCCGGCCGGGCGCTATCTGGTCGAGCACGGCGTCCCGCGCGCCGAGTTCAACAGCTACGGCGCGCGGCGCGGCAACCACGAAGTGATGATGCGCGGCACCTTCGCCAACATCCGCATCAAGAACCGCATGCTCGACAATGTCGAAGGCGGCTTCACCCGCTACGCCCCGACCGGCGAGACCATGGCGATCTATGACGCGGCCATGGCCTACCAGCATGACGGCACCCCGCTCGTCGTCATCGCCGGTAAGGAATATGGCACCGGCAGTTCGCGCGACTGGGCGGCCAAGGGGACGGTGCTGCTCGGGGTGCGAACGGTGATTACCGAAAGCTTCGAGCGAATCCACCGCTCCAATTTGGTCGGGATGGGCGTGCTCCCGCTGCAATTCCGTGATGGCGAAAATGCAGCGAGCCTGGGGCTGACCGGCGAAGAGACCTTCACCATCACCGGGGTCGCCGCCATCGAGCCGCGCCAGGATGTCGAAGTGAAGGTCACGACGGCGGACGGCTCGACGCGCAGCTTCACTGCTCGCTGCCGCATCGATACCTATAATGAGCTCGAATATTTCCGTTCGGGCGGGATCCTTCATTACGTGCTGCGGCGGCTGGCGGCGGCGTGAGTCCGGTTGCAATCGCGGTTGAAGTCGTCGGCTGGATCGGCGCGCTCCAGATTCTCGGTGCTTACGCCATGCTCTCGGCGGGCAAGCTCAACGGCAGCTCGCCGCTTTACCAATGGATGAATGTGGTCGGCGCCGCCGGCTTCACCATCAACGGCTGGTGGCATGGCGCGCTGCCATCCACAGCGCTTAATGTGATCTGGATGATGATCGGAGGGGTGGCGTTATGGCGCATCGTGGCAAAGCGGAGATCGTCGACCTCAGCCACGTAATCGAAGAGGGGATGACGACCTACAAGGGGTTGCCGGGCCCGTACATCTGCGATTTCTGGACGCGCGAGGGCAGCGCCGCGAATTACGATGACGGTTCGAGCTTCCAGATCGGGCGGATCGACATGGTCGCCAACACAGGAACCTATCTCGATTCGCCGTTCCACCGCTACGAAGACGGTGCGGACTTGTCCGAGTTGCAACTGGCGTCGCTCGCCGATTTGCGGGGGATCGTCATCCGCCGCCCGTGGGAGAATGAACTCACCGTCGGCCCCGAGGCTTTTGAGGGTCATGAGGTCGCCGGCAAGGCGGTGCTGGTCCACACCGGCTGGGACCGTCACTGGCGCACCGACGCCTATTTCGGCGACCACCCCTATCTGACCGCCGCCGCCGCGGACTGGCTGGTCGAGAAGGGTGCCGCGTTCGTCGGCATCGACAGCGCTAACATTGACAACATGCACATCCGCGCCCGGCCCGTGCACACCATATTGCTCGGCGCTGGAATTCCGATCTGCGAGCATATGACGGGGCTCGGCAGCCTGCCCGACGAGGGATTTCGCTTTTCGGCGGCCCCGCCGAAGGTGAAGGGCCTAGGGACCTTCCCGGTGCGCGCCTACGCCGTGCTCGGCTGAGCCAACCAGTCGGGGATGATGGCGCCAGCGAAATCGTCGATGCGGCGATGTTCGACCGCCAGGCCTAGCTCTGGGTAAGCGACGCGGGTGCGCGCGCCGGGCGTATCGGTTTCGACCACGACCAGGCGACGGTTGACCTTGGCGCGCCAGTTCATCCGCGCGGTATTTTCCTGACCGATGAAGCAGCCCTTCGAGAAACTCACACCATTGAGTTCGGCGGCGTTGCATTCGAGCCAGAGGATGTCGCCGAGTTCCGCGCGGCCTTCCGCGACCCCGAGACGCAAGCGATGTTCGAGCCAACCCGTTGCCGCGTCGTCATCTGGGGCAAGCCAGCGACGGCCAAGTGCGGCCATGCGTGGATCGGGCACACCTTCGCTGCCGTCCTTCGTCCAGTGCACCGCGAGCGACGGATCGCGCTCGATGCGGATCGGGCGGCGCAGGCGGTAGATGATCAGACGCTTGATCAGATCGTCCGCTGCGGCGGCTTCGCAATCGAGGAGCAGATCGTCGCTGTCCGCCCACACGAGGAAATCAAACAGGCACTTGCCCTGCTGCGTGAGCAGCCCGGCCCAGACCGGGAGCCCTCCGTCCACATCGCTGGTGACGAGTCCCTGGAGAAAGTCGCGCGCGCCCTCGCCGGACAGGCGGACGACGGCGCGGTTGGCCAAAGTTGTCGAGAGCTGGGTGGTCGCGGCCATGGGTCTCAGTTAGGGAGCCGGCGTGGCAATGCAAACGCTGACCATCCGCCGGCCCGACGACTGGCACGTCCATTTGCGCGACGGCGAGATGTTGCGGACGGTGGCGCCCTACACCGCGCGACAGTTCGCCCGGGCGATCGTCATGCCCAACCTCGCGCCGCCCGTCACCACGGTCGAAGCTGCGAGCGCCTATCGCGGGCGGATCATCGCCGCGGCGGGACCGGGGTTCACCCCGCTGATGACGTGTTACCTGACCAACGACACCGATCCCGACGAGATCGCGCGCGGGTTCGAGGACGGCGTGTGGATCGCGGCCAAGCTCTATCCGGCGGGCGCGACGACCAACAGTGCCAGCGGCGTCACCGACATTCCTGCCATCTATCCAACGCTGGAGCGGATGCAGCGGATCGGGATGGTGCTGTGCGTCCATGGCGAAGTCACCGACCCTGAGGTCGATGTGTTCGACCGCGAGGCGGTGTTCATTGAGCGCGTGCTGTCGCGCCTCGTCAGCGATTTTCCCGAACTCAAAGTCGTGTTCGAGCACATCACGACCGCCGACGCCGTGGACTTCGTCGAGGCCGAAGACGTCGCGGCGACGATCACGCCGCAGCATTTGATCATCAACCGCAACGCCTTGTTCGCAGGCGGTCTCAGGCCCCACGCTTACTGCCTGCCGGTCGCCAAGCGCGAGCAGCACCGGCTCGCGGTGCGCAATGCCGCGACCTCGGGCTCACCCAAATTCTTCCTTGGTACCGACAGCGCGCCGCACAGCCGCGACGCCAAGGAATCCGCCTGCGGCTGCGCCGGCATCTTCAACGCCCCGTTCGCGCTCGAAAGCTATGCGCAGGTGTTCGACGAGGAGGGCGCGCTCGACAGGTTCGAGGCGTTTGCGTCGGTGAACGGAGCGCATTTCTATGGCTTGCCGGTCAACGGCGAGACGGTGACGCTCGAGCGCGCCGAAATTGTCGTTCCCGACGAGATCAAGGGTCTCGTCCCGTTCCACGCTGGCGAAACGTTGCGCTGGCGGATGGTTGTAGCCAAGAGCGATTGAGCGCATTCTCCCGCACGGGAATGGGGAGATGGGCAATGCGCACTGTGATCGCGAGCGGTTTGTTGCTGATGGCGGGTGCGGCGATGGCCGCCAGCGCCGATTATTATCTGAAGATCGACGCGGTCGGGCTCGACGCCGGCGGACCGAGTTACTTGAAGGCGCACAGCAGCGCCGACCTGGATGGCGACGGCCTGGCGGACGACGTGATCATCCGCATGGACTGCACCGCCGGTGCGCTGCACAGCGCCGATTATCGCGTCACCGGCCCGCGCGATGCCGCCTCCGGCCAGGCCAGCGGCAAGCGCATGCACAAGCCTTTCACGATCGTGAAGGAGTGGGGCGTGGCGACGCCGCAATTGATGGCGCTGAAGACCGGCTATGACGTGAAGAAGGTTGAGGGCACCGGCGCGCGCGCCAAGCCCATGATGGAGGACAGCTGGAACCCGATCAGCCTGTCCAACTCAGAAGAACTATGCGCCGCCGCGGCGACCGCCAGAGCAACCAAAACGCGGTCGAATATCCAGAATAACTAGGCCCGAGGGAGTCTTACGAGACCGAGCTTCATTCGGGCCCGCTGCCGCCGGTCCCGATCACGGCGGCGAAGTGATCCTCCAGCCGCTGATAGCAGTCGCACGCGCGGTGCATCAGGGCCGTCCGGTCGACAATTCGGATCACTCCGCGGCCAGTCGCGATCATGCCGGCGTTTTCCAGGGCCTGGATCGCTGAATTGACGGTCGTTCGTTGGACCCCGAGCAGGCCGGCGAGCGCCTGCTGGGTCAGCTCGATCCGGTCGCCGGTGCGGTCCTGCGCATTGAGCAGCCAGCGCGCGGTCCGCTGTTCGATCGAATGGAAGGCGTTGCACGCCACCGACTGCATCACCTGCGCTAGCAGATAGTCGGAAAAACGGCAGAACAGGTTGGCGATGTGCGGCGAGCGGCACTTCGCATCTTCCAGCGCGCGCATATGAACCCGGTAAGCGGGGCCGCCCACGAGGGCGGCGGCGCGCGTAAACGCCGGGGCCTGGCCGCAGCTGATGATTCCGCCCACGGCGCCACGGCGGCCGATCAGCAAGGCCTCGACCGATCGTCCACCCGGCAGATCAAGCGCCATCGAGATCAACGTAGAGCCGATGGGAAAGAGGCTGGCCTCGGGTTGTTGGCCGCGATTGAGCACGGTGTCGCCGGCGTCGAGTTGAACCGTGGTTCCGAACGGCTCAATCAACAGGCGATCGGCGGGAGACAAGGTCGAGAGCAGGTGGTTTCCGGCAAATGTCTCGTCGACCTCGCTGGGTTCTTCAATCAGGACTGTGGACATGGCGGATTAACCCGCGCCCGGCGATTCCGTTGCACCCACGTTAGATCGCAACCGGTTCGACCTGCTGGTGACGGCCAAGCAGCAGGCAATCGGCGACAAGGCGCAGCGGGGCGACATCAACCAGGCTACGGCGCGCATCGATTAGGTCGGCGAAGGCGCGATAAATGTCAGGATATTCGCCCGGGCCCATGTCCTCGGATGACTGGCCATTGAGGATCAGCTTCGAGCCACCGTTCTCGAGGCGGACGCTGGACCCGTCGCCGGTCTCGATGGCTATCGTCCATTCCTCGCCCTCGGTCCGTCGCCAGTCGAGGCTTGCGGTCAGCGGGCCGTCGGCCTGCGGACTGGTGAAGGCGATGTCGGCGGCAATCGGAGTCTGCGCGTTTTGCGGTACGCTGAGGATGGCTTCTTCCACGAACAGCCCGCCGGGGAAGATTTTGGTGGCGATCGAGAAGGCGTTGATGCCCGGATCGAACACCCCAAACCCGCCCGGCTCCCAGATCCATGCCTGGCCCGGATGCCATTTGTACACATCCTCGTGCCAGTGGATCGCCATCGACTGGATCCGCTTGCCGGCGAGCGCTTTGGCCGCGGCATCGACGGTCGCGCGATGCTGCGCATGCCAGGTGGTGAACAGGGTCACCCCCTGCGCTTCGGCAAGGCGTTCCAGATCGGCGATTTCGGCGAGGCCCGCGGTCGGCGGCTTTTCGAGCAGGCAGTGGAGGCCGGCGAGGATGCATTCGCGCGCGATCTCGTAGCGCGGGCCGGGCGGCGTGGTGATGGCGAGGGCTTCGAGGCCTTCGACCGAACGGACCAGCTCACGCCAGTCGGTGAAGGTTTGCGCGACCCCTTGGCCCGAGCGGCTCGACGTTGCGACCAATTCGAACCGCGGATTCGCAGAAATCGACGGAAGGTGCTGGTCCTCGGCGATTTTGCCATAGCCGAGAATCGCGATCTTGATCGGTGTCACCCGCGCAGGCCGGCGACAAAGGCGCGCGCCTTTTCGGCGGTCTCGGCGGCGGACTGCCCCGCCTGGTAGAGCGCCGATCCGGGACCGAAGCCGTTAGCGCCTGCCTCAAGCCAGGGACGCATGTTGTCGGGTCGAATGCCGCCAACGACGAACACCGTCAGGTCCCGAGGTAGCACCGCGCGCTGCGCCTTGAGCATCGCCGGAGACGCCCCTTCGGCCGGAAACAGCTTGAGCGCCGTGGCCCCGGCCTCAAGCGCGTCGAACGCATCCGACGGGGTGAAGTAACCGGGGATCGAAACGAGATCGGCGGCGACCGCCTCCGCAATCACTTCGACGTTGGTGTTGGGGGCGACGATGAGGCGCCCGCCGGCGGCCTTCACATCGGCGACCTGCTCGGCCTCCAGGACCGTCCCGGCCCCGACCAGCGCGCGGTCGCCGAACCGCGCGGACAGCAACGCGATGCTCTTCAACGGATCGGGTGAATTGAGCGGGACTTCGATGATTCGCATGCCGGCATCGACAATCGCGTCGCCGATCGCTTCGGCCTCGGCGGGGGTGATTCCGCGGACGATTGCGATCAGCGGGCATTCGGCAACGAAACGGTCGAGCAGCGCTTGGGCGGTCACATCAAATCCTTTTGGCGATCTCTTGAATGCCTGCGAGGAAGCAGCGTTCCCCGTCGAGTTCGATTGCCTCGCGCCCGGCCTCTTGAATCGCGGCGGCATAGAGCCGGGTGAGCTCCGGCCGGCCGATGACGCTGATGCGGGTACCGGCCGGCCAGGTCAGGCCGATCCGCACATCCGCCCCAATCAGCAGGCCGCTCGCGTAGGATGACGCTTCGTTCTTGCTGGCCTGACCGAGGAGGACGCCGGCGCGGACCCCGAACAAATCGGCGCCCAGCATCTCGCGGTCCATCGCGCGCCGCACTCCACGCTTGAACGCGTCATTCGGCTCAACCGGGGTCTGCAACAGATCGGCGAGAATGCTGTGCTCCTTCAACAGGTTGAATAGCTCGCCGGTCATGACCGTGCCGAAGACATGGATCGTCCCATGGCGCAGCAGCGCCCATTTGTTGTGGGTGCCGGGGTGGCAGACGAAGCCCTCGGAATTGACCAGCCCGGCGGCGACCCCGCCAAGCAGCTGCACTTCTTCGCCGCGCATCACGTCGGCGCGGCCCTGGCCGATATAGGACACGCCCGGCACGATCGCCGACCGTTCGTCGGCCCAGACAAGATTCTTGACGAGATCGTCGATGCCGACCGGGCACGGCAAATAAGGGGCGTCGATCCAGCCCCGGTTCGACCCCGCCATTCCCGCGAGCAGCAGCGGGTGATCGCCGAGCCGCTCGCGGATTTCGGCAACCGCGGCGGGAAATTCGCCTTTGGGGACCGACAGCGCGCCTTTGCCGTCCTCGAATTCGTCGACGCATGCGCCCGACTCGTCGATCCGATAGGCGCGGCGGTTGGTCGTGCCCCAATCGACCGCGATAAATCCGTCCGCCCAGCGCATGCCGTTGCCCATGGCGCGAACAACATCGCCAACGCAACTTCGCTCCGCCGCCTTTTGTATCTATCGGGGCGCGATGACCGACGAATCGCCAGTGCAGTGCGTTGCCGACGTCCATGCCGTACTCGGCGAAGGGCCGGTGTGGGTCGCCCGCGAAGCCGCGCTCTATTGGGTCGATATCAACGCCCCGAAAATCTTCCGCCTCGGCGACGACGGCCCGGTGCGCGAATGGGCGACGCCGTTTCGGGTCGGCTCGCTCGCGCCGCGAACCAGCGGCGGGTTCATTGCCGGCACCGACCAAGGCATCGCTAAAATCGATCTTGACGCGGGCAAGTTCGAAATCGTCCTCGAGCCGGAGGAGGACTTGCCGGGCAACCGCTTCAACGACGGCAAGGTCGATCGCCGCGGCCGCTTCTGGGCCGGGACCATGGACGATGCCGAGCGCCGGGCGAGCGGGACGCTCTACGTGGTCGAACCGGGCCTGACCCTAAGCGCGGTCGACCGCGGCTATCACGTCACCAACGGCCCCGCGTTCAGCCCGTTGGGCGACACCATGTACCACAGCGATTCGGCGCGGCAGATCACTTATGCGTTCGATATCGACGCCGACGGACGCGCGTCCAACCGCCGCACTTTCGTGCAGTTCAACGCCGGCGACGGATTTCCCGACGGCATGACGGTCGACAGCGAAGGCTGCCTATGGATCGCCTTCTGGGACGGGTGGTGCGTGCGGCGTTACTCCCCGGCGGGCGAGTGGCTGGAGACGATCAAGGTACCGGTCCAGCGCCCGACCAGCTGTGCGTTCGGCGGGCCTGAGTTCGATCGGCTGTACATTACCTCGGCGAGTCGCGACTTCGACGCGGCAGCACTCGTCATGCAACCAAACGCCGGGGGAGTGTTTATGCTGTTACCGGGGGTGCGGGGGCTGAGCGAAGCCCCCTTTGCCGGCTGACGAAACGGCTCAAAAACGACCGAAGGAGACTGAGCCATCGCCAACTTCATGTTCGCGACGGGAATCGAAAACAGCATTCCGACGATCGATCACGGGAAGACCCGGGTCGACCAGATGGACGTGTGCGGCCATTACGAACGCTGGCGCGAGGATTTCGACTGCGTCCAGGAAATCGGCATCAATTACCTTCGCTATGGGCCGCCGATCCACAAAACCTATCTCGGCCCCAACAAGTTCGATTGGGAATTCGCCGACCTCACCTTCGCCGAGCTGAAACGCCGGGAAATCACCCCGATCGTCGATCTGTGCCACTTCGGCGTGCCAGACTGGATCGGCAATTTCCAGAATCCGGATTTCCCCCGGCTGTTCGCCGATTACGCCGGGGCGTTCGCCGAACGCTACCCGTGGGTCCAGCTCTACACCCCGATCAACGAGATGTTCATCTGCGCGGTGTTCTCGGCCAAATACGGCTGGTGGAACGAACAGCTGAAGGACGATCGCTCGTTCATCACCGCGATCAAGCACCTCGTCAAAGCCAATGTCATGGGAATGATCGAGATTCTCAAACGGCGCCACGACGCGATCTTCATCCAGTCGGAATCGTCGGAATATTACCATGCCGATTCGCCCGCCGCGATCGGCCGCGCCGAAGTCCTCAACCAGATGCGCTTCCTGTCGCTCGACCTCAATTATGGGCGGCGGGTCGACTCGGGCATGTACCAGTACCTGCTCGACAACGGCATGGCCCGCGAGGAATATGAATGGTTCCTCGAGCACCAGCTCAAGCAGCACTGCATCCTCGGCAACGATTATTACCAGTTGAACGAGCACCGCGTGTTCGCCGACGGCCACACCGTCGCGGCCGGCGAGACCTTCGGTTATTCCGAGATCACCCGGCAATATTACAACCGCTACCGACTGCCGGTGATGCACACCGAGACCAATCTCTGGGAAGGCCCGCACGGCGACGAAGCGGTCAAATGGCTGTGGAAGGAATGGGCCAACGTGCTGCGGCTCAGGAACGTTGGCATCCCGACCGTCGGATTCACCTGGTACAGCCTGACGGACCAGGTCGACTGGGACACCGCGCTCCGCGAGCAGAACGGCAACGTCAATCCGCTCGGCCTGTTCGACCTCGACCGCAAGATCCGCAACGTCGGCAAGGCCTACAAGCAATTGATCGCCGACTGGCGCAACGTGCTGCCGGCGCAAAGCGTGTGCCTGATCGTGCCCATCAAGAAGATCGGCGAGGAGGACGGGCATCACGATGACGCCGCGGGCCGCGCGGTCGACGAAACGAGGCTGGCCGATGAGTGAGCGCAAAATCGGCCGGATCGAGACCTTCTTCGCGCCGCCCCGCTGGCTGTTCGTGCGGGTCGAAAGCGAGGACGGCGCGGTCGGCTGGGGCGAAGCGAGCCTCGAAGGCTGGGCCGAAGCCGTCGACGGCGCGTTCGCGGCGCTGCGCGACCGGTTTATCGGCGCCGACCCATTCGCCATCGAGGACATTTGGCAGGTCGGCTATCGCGGCGGCTTCTACCGCGGCGGGCCGGTGCTGATGAGCGCGCTGGCCGGGCTTGAGCAAGCCTTGTGGGATTTGAAAGGCCGCGCGGTCGGCTTGCCGGCGTGGCAGATGCTCGGCGGCAAGGTCCGCGACAAGGTTCGGTCCTACGCCTGGATCGGCGGCGACCGGCCGCACGAGATCGCTGCAGCCGCGCAAGCGCGCCGGGACCAGGGCTTCACCGCGGTCAAGATGAACGCAACCGCCGAGATGGACTGGATCGGCACGCCCAAATTGTTCGACGAAGTGGTGAAGCGGATCGAGGCGGCGCAAGCGACAGGGATGGACGTCGGGCTCGACTTCCACGGGCGGGTTCACCGGCCGTTGGCGAAGCAATTGGCGAAAGCGCTCGATCCGCTCGGGCTGTTGTTCATCGAGGAGCCGTTGCTGTCGGAGAATCCGGAAGGACTTGCGCAAATCGCGGCGCTGACCTCGACCCCAATCGCGCTCGGCGAGCGGCTGTTCTCGCGGTGGGATTTCAAGCCGTTTTTCGAAGCGGGGACGGTCGACATCATCCAGCCTGATTTGAGCCACGCCGGCGGCATCCTAGAAGTGCGCAAGATCGCGGCGATGGCCGAAACCTATGACGTCGCGGTGGCGCCGCACTGCCCGCTCGGGCCGCTGGCGCTCGGCGCCTGCCTGCAGATTGCGGCGTGCACCCCCAACCACGCGATCCAGGAAATCAGCCTTGGCATCCACTACAACACCGGCGGCCACGACCTGCTCAATTTCTGCACGAACAAGGATGCGCTGACCCCAATCGATGGGTTCCTCCCGGTGCCCGAAGGCGCGGGGCTCGGCGTCGATATCGACGAAGCGGCGGTGCGCGAGGCGGACAAGGACCGCCACGGCTGGCGCAACCCGATCTTCCGCACCAGGGACGGCAGCTTCGCCGAGTGGTGAGTTCCCCGGCGAAGGTCGGGGTCCAGTCCAAGAAAAAGAGTCTGGGCTCCTGCCTTCGCGGGAGTACATTCAACTCAGTGGCATTTGAAGCGGTCGAACGGCTCGAGGCAGGCGTTGCAGCGCCATTGCGCCTTGCACGGGGTCGAACCGAAGCGGCTGACCTCGATTGTGTCGATTGACCCGCATTGCGGGCATTCGGCGGTCGCCGAGGGGCTTGGCGGCGCGATGCCATAGGCCTTCAGCCGCTCGCGGCCGCGTGTCGTAATCCAGTCGGTGGTCCAGGCCGGGAACAGCACCCGTTCGATGTGCACATCCGAATAGCCCGCTTCGTCGAGCGCGGCGCGGATCATCTGCTCGATCGCCACGGTGGCCGGACAGCCAGTGTAGGTCGGGGTAATCAGCACCCGCGACGGGTCGGCGGCGACGCCGCGGACGATGCCAAGATCGAGGATCGACAGCACCGGAATCTCCGGATCGGGCACGCGCTCGAGCACGGCCATGATCGCCGCCTCGTCGAGCTGCTTAACCGCCGTCGCCATGAGCCGTGGTTTACACCCGTTCGAGGGCGAGCGCGATTCCCTGGCCGACGCCGATGCACATGGTCGCGAGCGCCAGCTTGCCGCCGGTGCGCTGCAGCTCCTCGGTCGCGGTCAGCGCCAGCCGCGCGCCCGACATGCCGAGCGGGTGACCGAGCGCGATCGCCCCGCCATTGGGGTTCACGTGCGGCGCATCGTCCGGGACGCCGAGCTGGCGCAGGACAGCGAGGCCCTGGGCGGCGAAGGCTTCGTTCAATTCGATCACGTCGAAATCGGTGATCTTGAGCCCCAACCGCTTCATCAATTTCTCCGAGGCCGGGGCCGGCCCAATGCCCATGATCCGCGGCGGGACGCCGGCGACGGCCGCGCCGAGCACGCGGGCTCGCGGGCTCAGGCCGTTGCGTTTGGCCGCTTCTTCCGAGGCAATGATGATTGCGGCTGCACCGTCGTTGACGCCCGAGGCATTGCCGGCGGTGACCGTTCCGTCGGACCGGACGATCGGTTTCAATTTGCCAAGCGCTTCGATCGTGGTCGCGCGCGGGTGTTCGTCACGATCGACGACGAGAGAATCGCCTTTTCGCTGCGGGATTTCCACCGCGACGATTTCGGCGGCGAGCCGGCCGTTGGCCTGCGCGGCGGCGGCTTTCTCCTGGCTGCGCAGCGCAAAAGCGTCCTGGTCGGCGCGGCTCACTTGAAAGTCCTGCGCGACATTCTCGCCGGTGCTCGGCATGGTGTCGTCGCCGTACGCGTCCTTCATCTTCGGATTGACGAAGCGCCAGCCGATCGTCGTGTCGTACATTTCGGCGTTGCGGTCGAAGGCGCTGGTCGCCTTGGCCATGACGAACGGCGCGCGGCTCATGCTCTCGCTGCCGCCGGCGATGATCAGACCGGAATCGCCCGAATGGATCGTCCGCGCGGCCATGGCGACAGCGTCGAGCCCGGAACCGCACAAGCGGTTCAGCGTCACTCCGCCCGAACTGTCGGGCAGGCCGGCGAGCAGGCCGGCCATGCGCGCCAGGTTGCGGTTGTCTTCGCCCGCCTGGTTGGCGCAGCCGAGGATCACGTCGTCGAGCTCGGACCAGTCGACGTTCGGATTGCGGTCGATCAGGGCGCGGATCGGGATCGCGGCGAGATCGTCCGCGCGGACGGACGACAGCGCGCCGGCATAGCGGCCGATCGGGGTGCGGACGTAGTCACAAATATAAGCTTCGGTCATGCGGGTCAGATCACTCCGCGGCGGATTTGGTCGAGTTCGATGCTTTCGAACAAAGCCTTGAAATTGCCTTCGCCGAAGCCTTCGTTGCCCTTGCGCTGGATGATTTCGAAGAAGATCGGGCCGATCACATTCTGGGTGAAGATCTGCAGCAGCAGGCCCTGGTCCTCGGTCGGCGCGCCGTCGACGAGGATGCGGCGTTTTTCGAGCTCGGCGGTGGGCTCGCCGTGGCCCTTCACGCGATCGTCGACCAGTTCGTAATAGGTATCGGGCGTGTCCTGGAAGGGGATGCCGCGCGAGCGCAATATGTCGACGGTGCCGTAAATGTCGTCGGAGCCGAGCGCGATGTGCTGGATGCCCTCGCCCTTATATTCGCGGAGGAACTCCTCGATCTGGCTCTTGTCGTCCTGGCTTTCGTTGAGCGGGATGCGGATCTTGCCGCACGGTGAGGTCATCGCCTTGGAGATCAGCCCGGTGAGTTTCCCTTCGATGTCGAAATAGCGAATCTCGCGGAAGTTGAAGAGTTTCTCGTAGAATTCCGCCCAATGGTTCATCCGCCCGCGGTTCACATTGTGGGTCAGATGATCGAGGTAGGTGAGGTGCGAGGCGTGGCTCGCTTCCCGCTCGGCGGCATCGGGAAAGAAGTCGAAATCGACGTCGTAGATGGTGCCTTTGTCGCCGTAGCGGTCGACCAGATAGAGGATCGATTCGCCGATCCCTTCGATCGCCGGAATGTCGAGTTCGCCCTCGGCCACGTCATTGTGAACATCGACCGCGCCGAGGCTCATCGCGTGGTCGTGCGCTGCTTTTGCGTCCTTGACCCGGAAGGCCATGGCGCAGGCGCTCGGGCCATGTTCGGCGGCGAAATGGGCGGCGAAGCTGTCGGGCTCGGCATTGATGATGAAGTTGATGTCGCCTTGGCGATGGAGCGTCACATTCTTGCGTTTGTGCTTCGCCACGGCGGGGAAGCCCATCTTGGTGAACAGCCCGCGCAGCAGCTCGGGATCGGGCGCCGCATATTCGACAAACTCGAAGCCGTCGGTGCCCATCGGGTTGGCGAACCCGGTGGCGGTCGGCGCTTCTACAGACGTGGCCATGGCATGAACTCCTCTGCCGCCCAACTGCGCCGGGGCGCTCGGCATTTCAAGGCCGCGGAAGTTGGCTAAGTTGGCCCCTCAACGGGCGCGCGTGCTCGCGCGTGCGTGCGCGAGCGCTCAATCCCGCTTACTCGACTCGCGGTTGATCGCGCATCGGGCGCGGCTTAGGCAAAGCCAGACGCAATAGGACAGGAAAATCGCCAGCCGCCGTCGTTCCCGCGCACGCGGGAATCCCGCTTTGCTTCATGTCAGTGGCGGGGCAAGGGAGCGGGACCCCCGCTTCCGCGGGGGTGACGAGAGGTGAAACATGGACGCTCCCGACGGGTGGTCATTCGAAGACGGCGGCAAGGCGCTGCTGCGGACCTTCAAGTTTGCGGACTTCAGCGAGGCGTTCGGCTTTCTCACCCGGGTCGCGCTCCATGCCGAAAGGCAAGACCACCACCCCGAATTCACCATCGTGTGGAACCGCGTCGATTTCCGCCTGACCAGCCATGACGCAGGTGGTGTGACCGAGCGAGATGTTAAGCTAGCTGAAGCGATCAATTTGCTAGGTGGGCAGTGAACATGGAGGAGCAACACAAGGTATTTTTGATCGGCGGCGGCGGCGACGAATCTGCGATCTTCACGTTACTTGATGATGGCGATGAATACCGACTTCGGTGCGAATATCGGAACGAGACCATAGAGAGCGCCGCGTCGGACTACTTTGAAGCCCTGTGCATCGTTCGTAGGCGCATGGCCGAGGATGGCCTCATTCCCTTTTGCTATGGCGCTAGCCTGAATGTTCGTCCCTCTGGAATGTCTCGAAGCATGGGCGGAGGACTGAAGGCATACAAGCTCGTGCAAGGGGAGCAGGCAACGGGCAGTTTGATCGAGATATTTTCCGAAGGGCCTGACGTGATTCCGGCTTCTGTCGAGGCCCAAGAGCAATTCTTTCAAGATTGGCTCGCTTCGCTGCGTTCATGACGCTGGCGAATGGCGGCTCAAACTCGGCCATTGTGCGTTCAGGCTTGAGATGAGATACGGAGCCGCAATGACCCGCCGCACGATCAGCGCCGCTTATTATTATCCCGACGAGGTTGGGATCGGCTGACGCGCATCTAGCTCAGACGACCGACCTCGACCCGCCTGGCCTCCGCCCGGCGGGTTTTTTGTTGCGAGAAGAAGGACGAAGAATGCTCCAGGAGAAGTTCAAGAAGGCCCCTCCACCGTCCTCCGATGGTCAGGCTCGCCATGCCCCCGGCATGGCTGCGCGTGACCATTCCCCCTCCCCGAGCAAGCTCGGGGCGGATTGGGAGCGGTATGTTGTTCCGCAGAATTGGGAGGCGTTTTCCGCCGAGGACCATGCGGTGTGGGATTTGCTGTTCGCGCGGCAGGTCGAATTGCTGGGCAGCCGTGTCGTCTCGCCGTTCCTTGACGGAATCGATCTGCTGCGGCTGTCGCATCCGGGCGTGCCCGACGTCGAGGGGCTGAACGCGATCCTTGAGCCGCGCACCGGCTGGCGGACGGTGGCGGTGCCGGGGCTGGTGCCCGACGAGGTGTTCTTCGCGATGCTGGCGGAGCAGGTCTTCCCCGTGGGGAATTTCATCCGCACCCGCGAGCAGCTCGACTATCTCGACGCGCCCGACTGCTTCCACGACATGTTCGGCCATATCCCGATGCTCGCCCACCACGACTATGCCGAGATGACGCGCCATGTCGGCGAGCTGGGATCGGCGGCGATTGCCGCGGGCGAGGGGCATCGGGCCGCGCGGCTGTACTGGTACAGCGTCGAGTTCGGGCTCGCGCGGGAGCATGGCGAGCTCAAGATCCTCGGCGCCGGGCTCGCCTCGAGCTTCGGCGAGGCCCATTTCAGCCTGGAGAGCGACACGGTCGAGCGGCTACCGTTTTCGATCGAGCGCGCGGTCAACACGCCGTACCGGAACGACGTGTTCCAGCCGCGCTACCTGGTGTCCGAATCGCTCGAACAGACCATCGCCGACGTGCTGGCGTTGACGCCCGAGGCGTTGCTCGCCCTTCCGTCATGCTGAACTCGTTTCAGCATCCATTGCGGGGACGAACGGAGCTCTTCGCGAAAATGGATCCTGAAACAAGTTCAGGGTGACGAAAATGCAGAGGCGGTTATAGCCAGCCGCCATGGCCGACGAGACCACGACCAGGCGCGAATATCGCAGTGGGCACGACCCGCGGACGCTGCGCGATGCGCTCGGCTGCTTCGCGACCGGGGTCACGGTGGTCACCTGCCTCGACGACGATGAGCAACCGGCCGGGATTACAGTCAACAGCTTCACTTCGGTGTCGCTCGAGCCGCCGCTGTTGCTGGTGTGCGTCCACAAACAGTCGGCGTGCGCGGCGGCACTGACGTCGGCGCCGAATTTCGCGATCAATGTGCTGCAGACGGGCCAACAGCCGGCCTCGATCACTTTCTCGACCCGGGTCGAGGACCGGTTCGGAACCATGGCCTGGTCGCGCGGCGAGGCCGGGGCGCCGATCCTCAAGGATTCGCTCAGCGTATTCGAATGCGAGCGGTTCGCGGTCTATGACGGCGGCGACCACCACATCCTGGTTGGGCAGGTGGTCAAGGCGAGTTTCGACTGCGGCCTCGATCCGTTGCTCTACTTCCGCGGCAGTTACCGCCGGTTGCACTTCGACTGAGCGCGAGGCTTAACCGCCTGCGCCGTAGGGAGGGATGATGTCCGATCCGCATCCGACCTATCAGGGCCTACGCGCCCGTTTCCTCGAACTCCCGCCGCCGGCGGGCGCGGCAGAAGCGGCCTACGCTCTGTTGCTGGAGGTCGGCGCGACCAATGTTACGACCACCATCGCCGCGACCGCGGAGGGCGATGCGAGCCTTTATCTCAGCACCGGTGGCGGGCTGCTGGGCGGGCGGGGTATCGCCGAGGCCCGCGAGTCGGCGCAGCGAATGGTGAACATTGCCAACCAATTGGCGGACCGTACGGAACCCACCGACGACCTGCGGGGCCCAATCAGTGGCGAAATCGCCCTCTTCCTGCTGACCGCGGGCGGGCCACGCGTGTTGCGTTCGCCGATCGCGGCCAAGTTCGCGCCCGACAACCCACTGATCGCGCTGCTTCGGGAGCAGGGAGTATTGATCGCCGCGCTGCGTAGCTCGCCGGCCAAGGGCGTCGCCGTTCCCGGCTAGGCGGCTTGCCTCCGCCCGTTCAATCGCGCAGTTGGCGGCGATGCTGAGCCTCGACTTCATCAAAGCCAATCGCGACACGGTCGAACGGGCGATCCGCGACAAGGGGGTCGATCTCAATCTCGATCTGTTGCTCGCGCTCGACGCCCAGGTGCGCGCCGCGAAGACCGAAATCGAGCAGCTGCGGGCCGAACGCAACGCGGTCAGTGCAAAGTTCAAGGATGCTGCGCCGGAGGAGAAAGCCGGGCTCGGGCGCCAGGCCAAGGAGGCCGGCGCGCGGGCGTCCGGGCTTGAGGGCGAGCTGGTCGAGAAAGAAGGCGCGCTCAAGGAACTGATGCTCAAACTGCCCGGCATTCCCTATGAGGGTGCGCCGGTCGGGCCGGACGAAAATTCCAATGTTGTCATCCGCACCGAGGGCGCGCCGCCGACGTTCGATTTCGAACCGCTCGACCATGTCGCGCTGATCGAGAAGAACGATTGGGGCGATTTGTCGCGGGTGACGCAGGTCGCGGGGTCGCGGACTTACTGCCTCAAGGGCGGGCTGGCGTTGCTCGAGACCAAGCTGATGGCCTGGGCGCTGGAGCGGATCGGCGCCGCCGGCTTCACCCCGATCACCGTGCCGGCGATCGCGCGCGAGCAGGCGTTTCTCAACCAGGGGCAATTCCCCGGCCATCGCGAGGAAACTTACGAACTGCCCAACGACGATCTGTGGCTCGCCGGGACCGCCGAGGTGGTGCTGACGTCGCTCCATTCGGGCGAGATTCTCGAGGCCGACAAATTGCCGATCCTCTACGCCGGCTACTCGCCCTGTTTCCGCCGCGAAGCGGGGAGTGCGGGCAAGGACGTGCGTGGGCTGCTGCGCGTCCACCAGTTCGTGAAGGTCGAACAATATGTGATTTGCGACGCCGATGATGCGCAATCGGCCGAATGGCACGCCAAGTTGCTCGGGCTGGCCGAGGAATTGCTTCAGGCGATGGAGATTCCGTACCAAGTGATCGAGACCTCGACCGGCGACATGGGCCTCGGCAAATATCGCATGAACGATATCGAAAGCTGGGTGCCGTCCCTGGGCAAATATCGCGAGACCCACAGCTGCTCGACGCTGCACGACTGGCAGGCGCGGCGGGCGAACCTGCGCTACCGCGGCGCGGACGGCAAGGTGCGGTTCGCGCACACGCTCAATAATACCGCGCTCGCTTCCCCACGCATCCTCGTGCCGCTGCTCGAAAATCATCAGACGGCCGATGGCCGGGTCAAGCTGCCCAAGGCGCTGCAGGGCTTGATGGGGGGCGAGTACCTCTGACCCACCGGTTCCATGGCGACGACCGGCCGCCGCCGAACTGGCGCCGGTTTTACGAAGCCGGCGCGCTGTTCTCCCGCTTCTGGCACGGATTCGGCCATTTAAGGCCAAGGGGACCGGTGCACGGTCCGCCGGCGCTGGTGATCCCGGGGTTCATCGCCAGCGATCGGACGACGCTGGCCCTGCGCCGAGCGCTGGCCGAGGCCGGATGGCAGGTGCACGGCTGGGAGATGGGTTGGAACTGGGGGGCGCGGGCGGACACGGTCGACCGGCTGAACGCCCGACTCGACGCGATTTCGAGCAAGGGCCCGATTCTTGTGGTCGGCTGGAGTCTCGGCGGGCTGTTCGCGCGTGAACTGGGCCGCGCTTTCCCCGAACGGGTGCGGGCGGTGGTCACGCTGGGTTCGCCGTTTTCGGGTGATCCCAGACAGAACAACGTTTGGCGGCTGTACGAGCGGATCGCGGGGCACAAGGTCGACGAACCGCCGATCCCGCGCATCACCGACAAGCCGCCGGTGCCGCATCTGGCCTTGTGGTCGCGGCGGGATGGGATTGTCGCGCCACGCTCGGCGCGAGGACTCGATCACGAACGCGACAAAGCGGTCGAACTGCGCGGCACACACATGGCGTTCGGGGTTTCGCGGCGCGTTACTCGGCAAGTCGTCGACGAGATTCGGCGGTTCCTGGACGAGCAAGGAGTAGCGCCCGAGTCGCGCGATTGACTCCTTGCCGGGAGTCGCGAGATAAGAACAAAAGTAGAACAGAAACGTTGTGAGTCGTGTGGCAAGAGGACTGTCTCTGGTCGCCGGCGGAGCTGTCTCCGCGCGGCGTGCTACTCCCGCGAAGGCGGGAGCCAAGACGCGCGTCAGCGCTTCTTTGCTCGCCCTTCGGGCTCGGTCTGGACCCCTGCCTTCGCAGGGGCACTGGGACCTGCCCCGACCCCAACATCCCACCCTCTGCGAACTCTTCGCCGCGCACCCGCGCGATGGCGGGTGGGCCGGGTTTCTGCTGGCGCAGGTCGATCCGCAAAAACCGGTGCTGTGGATCCAGGACCGCATGGCGATTCTCGAATCCGGGCGAATCCATCCACCAGGATTGCCTTCGCAGAACCTCATCCATGTCACCGCGCGCGACGCCAAGGACGCGCTGTGGGCGATGGAGGAGGGCGTAAGATGCGCTGCGCTGTCGGCCGTGATCGGCGAATTGTGGGGCGATCCGCGCGCACTCGATTTCACCGCAACGCGGCGGCTGGCGGTCGCGGCCGAGCGCAGCGGCACGCCGTGCTGGTTGGTGCGCTTGGGTGGTACGGCCAATCTGAGCGGCGCCCGGATGCGCTGGCGGATCGCGAGTGCGCCGTCGCTGAGCAATCCGCTCGATGCGCGCGCGCCAGGGCTGGCCGCCTGGGATGCCAATTTGTTTCGCGCGCGTGGGTTTCCGCCGGGCCGGTGGAACCTGACGCATGAAGCGGATCGCTTCCATCTGGTTGCCGCATCTGGCGATCGAACGCTGGGCGAAATCGAGCGACTCAGCGCCTGATTCTCCCGTGGTTCTCACGGTCGAGAGCGCCCACGGGCCAATCATCCATGCGGTGGCAGCAGCAGCAGCCGAACGTGGGGCGCGCGCCGGCGCGCGGCTGACCGATGCCCGGGCGCTCGATCCGGCGCTGGTCGCCCTGCCCGCCGATCCGGCCGGCGATGCCGCTTTGGTCGAGCGACTGGCGATATGGGCGGGGCGATGGTCGCCGCTAGTCGAGGTCGATGGAGACGGCCTGCGGCTCGACGTTAGCGGGGTCGCGCATTTGTTCGGCGGTGAGGCGGGGTTGGTTGAGGATCTCCGCGCGCGTTTTGCCGCAGCGGGTTTCACCCCGCGCATCGCGATCGCCCCGACCGCGGCGGCGGCCTGGGCGCTGGCTCGGTACAAAGGCGACATTCCTGCTCTCCACGTGTCGGCGCTGCGCCTCGATCCTGACACCGTGCGCACGCTCGAGCGGCTCGGGTTGAAGACGATTGGTGCATTGATGGACATGCCGCGGCTGGCGCTGGCGCGACGGTTCCGGGGGGCGGACAATGTCGTCGATGCGCTCGACCGGCTGCTCGGGCGCAAGGATGAGCCGCTGACCGCTTTGCCGAGCGACCCGCCGCCGTGTGCAGCGCTGCGGCTTGAGGAGCCGGCGACCCATCCCGAAGCCGCGGCCCAGGCGCTCGCGCGACTGATCCCGAAGCTGGTCCGCCAGCTCGAACGCAAACATCTTGGTGCACGGCGGCTGACGCTGACTGGCTTCCGGGTCGACGGCAGCGTGGCGCAGGCCAGCGTCGCCACCGCGATTGCCAGCCGCGAACCGAAGCACCTGGCGCGGCTGCTCAGCGACAAGGCCGCGGCGCTGAACCCGGAATTCGGCTTCGACGCCCTTGCGCTCGAGGCCGCATGGACGGAGAGCCTCGGCGCGGCGCAGGAGTCGCTGGTCGAGGAACCGTCGGGCGAGCGCGACATCGCGCGGCTGGTCGATCGGCTGAGCGTCAAGCTCGGCCCGGAACGGGTGTTGCGGCCGCAAGCGGAGGAGAGCCATTTGCCGGAGCGGGCGAGTGGGTGGAGTCCTGCTATCTCCTCCCCTGCTTTTGCAGGGGAGGTGGCGCGCGCAGCGCGACGGAGGGGCCCCTCCACCGCCTGCGGCGGTCCCCCTCCCCTCGAAATCGAGGGGAGGAAAAGGCGTCCCCCCCGCCTGCTCGACCGGCCCGAGGCGATCGACGTGATTTACGCGACGCCCGAGGGCATGCCGCGGCGGTTCGTGTGGCGGCGCGCGGTGCATGACATCGCCCGGGTCGAGGGGCCCGAGCGGATCGCGCCCGAATGGTGGCGCGCGCCCTCGTCGGCGCGGTTGCGCGATTATTACCGAGTCGAGGACGGCGACGGCCGCCGCTACTGGATCTACCGCGAGGGCCTGATCGGCGACGGTCGCGGCGGGCTGCCCAACTGGTTCATGCACGGCCTGTTCGGATGAACAACCCTATCAAAAAGGGACTCGGCTGATGCCCGAGAAGCAAGGATTCTCGCGGGTGAAACTAGTGCGGCGGGCGGATATGCCGCCGCCCCCGATCGAACGATCGCCGTTCGTCGAGCTCGGGCTGGCTTCGCCCTTCTCGTTCCTGCGGGGGGCGTCGGATGCGATCGAGCTGACCGTGCGCGCGCTCGAACTGGGCATGGACGCGATCGGGATTGCCGACCGCAACACGCTCGCCGGGGTCGTGCGCATGCACAGCGCGTGCAAGGTCGCGGGCCTGAAGCCGCTGATCGGCTGCCGGCTCGATTTGGCCGATGCGCCGTCGCTGCTCGCTTATCCTTGTCACCGCGACGGTTATGGCCGGCTGTCGCGGCTACTCAGCCTCGGCAAGATGCGCGCCGAGAAAGGCGCGTGCGAACTTACGCTGCACGACGTCGCCGAGCATGCCGAGGGCATCGCCTTCACCGCCTGGCCATCCGACGATCTCGACGCCTTTGCCGCCGAACTGCCCCGGCTGCGTGACGCTTTGACGTCACTACATCATGTCGCGGCGAGTTGGCTGTATCGCGGAGGCGATGCGGCGCGGATCGAGCAGCTCGACCGGCTGGCACGGGCCAACGGCGGCAGGATCCTGGCGACCAACGACGTCCATTATCACGTCCCCGACCGCCGCCCGTTGCAGGACGTCGTCACCTGCATCCGCGAGAAAGTGACGATCACGACCGCCGGTTTTTTGCTCAATCCCAACGCCGAGAGGCATTTGAAATCGGCGGGCGAAATGGCGCGGCTGTTCGAACGCTGGCCGCACGCGATTTCGGCAACGCGGGAATTCGCCGACGCGCTGCATTTCAGCCTCGATGAACTCCGCTACGAATATCCGCGCGAGAGCGTGCCCGAGGGGCGGAGTCCGCAGCAATATCTCGAACATCTGACGTGGGCGGGCGCGCAGCAACGCTGGCCTGACGGGACTCCCGACAAGGTGTTGGCCCAGCTGCGCCATGAGCTGACGCTGATCGAAAGGCTCGACTTCGCGCGCTACTTCCTGACGGTCCACGACATCGTCGCTTTCGCCCGTAGCCTCGACCCGCCGATCCTATGCCAGGGCCGGGGGAGCGCCGCGAACAGCGCGGTTTGTTATTGCCTCGGCATCACCGCGGTCGACCCGGCGACCAGCGACCTGCTGTTCGAGCGGTTCATCTCCGAAGAGCGCAAGGAGCCGCCCGACATCGACGTCGATTTCGAGCATGAGCGGCGCGAGGAAGTGATCCAGCACATCTATCAAAAATATGGCCGCGACCGCGCGGGGATCGCCGCGACCGTGATCCATTACCGCCCGCGCTCGGCGATCCGCGAAGTTGGCAAGGCCATGGGTTTAAGCGAAGACGTCACCGCCGCGCTCGCCTCGACCGTGTGGGGCAGCATGGACCCCGAACTGGAAGACGCACGGGCGAACGATGCCGGGCTCGACCTGTCCGATCCGCACCTGCGGCGGACGATGAAACTGGCCGAGCAATTGATCGGCATGCCGCGCCATCTGTCGCAGCACGTCGGCGGCTTCATCCTGACCGAGCGGCCGCTGACCGAGACGGTGCCGATCGGCAATGGCGCGATGGACGAACGGACGTTCATCGAATGGGACAAGGACGACATCGACGAACTCGGGATTTTGAAAATCGACGTGCTCGCGCTCGGCATGCTGACCTGCATCCGCAAATGCTTCGACCTGGTGCGGCTGCACCACGGCGAGGACTGGACGCTGGCGACCGTCCCGCAGGAAGTGCCCGAGGTCTACGACATGCTGTGCCAGGGCGATTCGCTGGGCGTGTTCCAGGTTGAAAGCCGAGCGCAGATGAACATGCTGCCGAGGCTCAAGCCGCGCTGCTTCTACGACCTGGTGATCGAAGTCGCGATCGTCAGGCCGGGGCCGATCCAGGGCGACATGGTCCATCCGTTCCTGAAGCGCCGCAGCGGCAAGGACCCGGTGACCTTTCCCTGTCCCGACCCGGCGCATGGACCTTCGGATGAGCTGGAAAAAATCCTCGGGCGGACGCTCGGCGTACCGATCTTCCAGGAGCAGGCGATGAAGATCGCGCTCGACGCGGCGAAATTCAGCTCGGAGGAAGCGAACCAGCTGCGCAAGGCAATGGCGAGCTTTCGTTCCAGGGGGAATATCGAGGTCCTCCAGGACAAGATGGTCGGGCGCATGGTCGCGCGCGGCTACGACCCCGATTTCGCCCAGCGCTGCTTCGACCAGATCAAGGGCTTCGGCGAGTACGGCTTTCCCGAAAGCCACGCGGCGAGCTTCGCGCATCTGGTTTACGTATCGAGCTGGCTCAGGTGGAAATATCCGGCGGCGTTTGGAGCGGCGTTGCTCAATTCACAGCCGATGGGCTTTTACGCACCGGCGCAAATCGTCCGCGATGCGAAGGAGCATGGGGTCGAGGTGCGCGAGGTCGATGTCAACCACAGCGATTGGGATTGCACGTTGGAAAGCGGTGCGCTGCGCCTTGGCCTGCGCCAGATCGACGGGTTGCAGCGCGAGGCGGGAGACCGGCTGGTGGCGCGACAACCCTACGCCTCAGTTGAGGAATTGCGTTCCCGCGGAAACGTGCCGGTGCATGCGATCCAGCGCCTCGCCGCGGCCGATGCGTTCCGGTCGATAGGGCTCGATCGCCGCACCGCCTTGTGGGATTCGCGCGCGCTCAAGCAGGCGCCCGATTTGCCCTTGTTCGCGCATGCCGAGGCCCGCGACGAGGGCTCGGAAGCCAAGCCGGTGACCCTCCCCGAAATGCCGCTCAGCGAGCATGTCGTGAACGATTATCAGACCATCCGGCTGTCGCTGAAGGCGCACCCGATGCACTTCCTGCGCGAGCATTATGCACGGCAAAAATTCGTCACCGCCGACCAGCTGAAATCGATCAAGGATGGCAAGCGGCTGGCGATCGCCGGGCTGGTCTTGATTCGCCAGCGCCCAGGCAGCGCCAAGGGTGTGGTGTTCATCACCATCGAGGACGAGACCGGAGTCGCCAACCTCGTCATCTGGCCCGACGTGTTCGAAAAGCAGCGCAAGATCGTGATGGGCGCGCGGCTGATGGCGATCCACGGTATCGTCCAGAGCGAGGAGGGGGTGATCCACGTCGTCGCCCGGCGGCTCGAGGATCATACCGACAGGCTGCGCCACTTAAGCGATGAGGCAATGCCCTCGACGCTCAACCAGGGCGACGGGGCAGGCAGCTGGCGGGCGCCCGCCACACGCCACCCACGGGACGTCGAAATCATCCCCAAAAGCCGCGATTTCCATTAATCTGGGGGCAAGCTGAGGGTGCCATTTCCGCCACAAAATCCCCCTAGAGCCGAATCATGAACCGGATTCTCATCAAGACCGCGCTGTTCGCGTTCGCGGCCGCTTTGCCCTTCACCGCGCAAGCGCAAGCCGCGCTCGAAGGCCAGTGGCGCAACGCCAAGGACAGTGTGACCGTCAAGGTCGTGCCGTGCGGCGGGGCATGGTGCGCCAACGTCGTCGACGCCACCGAGAAGGCCAAGGCCGGCGCCCGCCGCGGCGGCACGCCCAACCTGATCGGGACCCGGATCCTGACCGGCCTGCGTCCGGCCGGGGATGGCACCTACCGGGGCCAGGCGTTCGACCCGAAGCGCAACATCCGCGTCCCGGCGACAGTCCGCGTGCTCGGCCCCAACGCGATCACCGTGCGCGGCTGCGCGATCGCCGGGATGTTGCTGTGCAAGGAACAACGCTGGACACGCGTCAGCTAAGAGCGATGACCTCGGGGCCGATTTTGCCCGCCAGTACCGCCGCCTGCAGCGCGGCCATTTCATCCGCCCAATAACGGTCGGACCCGAAGCGTGGGGTGATCGCCCGTACCTCGCCGTGCACCGCCTTGAGCTTCGCCGAGGTCTTCAACGGCGCGTGATAATCGACGCCCTGCGCCGCGGCGATCAACTCGACCGCGATCACACCGGCGGCGTTGCGAGCGATAGTGCCGGCCTTGCGGGCGGCGATCGGCGCCATCGATACGTGGTCCTCCTGCCCGGCCGAAGTCGGAATCGAATCGACGCTGGCGGGGAAGGCGAGGGTCTTATTCTCGCTCACCAGCGCCGCGGCGGTTACCTGGTGGATCATCAGGCCCGAATTGACCCCCGAATCCTCGGTCAGGAACGGTGGCAGCCCGCTCATCTTCGGGTCGATCAGCACGCCAACGCGCCGCTCCGACAGCGACCCGACCTCGCACAAAGCCATGGCGATGGTATCGGCGGCGAAGGCGACCGGCTGGGCGTGGAAATTGCCGCCGGAAATCGCCGAATCCTCGTCGGGGAAGAGGATCGGGTTGTCGGTCACCGCGCCGGCTTCGATGGTCAGCGTGCGCGCGGCATTGTCGAGCAGATCGAGCGCGGCGCCCATCACTTGCGGCTGGCAGCGGAAGCTGTAGGGGTCCTGGACCTTGCCGCAGCGACCGTGGCTGGCGAGAATTTCGCTGCCGTCGAGCAAGTCGCACAGCGCCGCGGCGACGCGGATCTGGCCGGGCTGGCCACGCAGCTCCGACACGCGCGCGTCGAACGGTTTTGACGAACCCTTCAGCGCATCGACCGACATCGCCCCGGCGGCAATCGCCGCGGCGAACACCCGCTCACCGGCGAACAAGGCATCGAGCGCGAGCGCGGTCGAGGCCTGGGTGCCGTTGATCAGCGCGAGGCCCTCCTTGGGCCCGAGGTGCAGCGGTTCCATGCCGAGTTTCTGCAGCGCAGCGGACGCAGGCATCGTCTCGCCCGCGACATCGATATTGCCGTGGCCCATGAGCGCCGCGATCAAATGCGCGAGCGGGGCGAGGTCGCCCGAGGCGCCGACGCTGCCCTGGCTTGGAATCACCGGCATCGCATCGCGGTCGAGCAGTGCCTGCAACGCTTCGATGACCAGCGGCCGCACGCCCGAATGGCCGCGGCCGAGACCAAGAAGTTTGAGCACGATCATCAACCGCGTGACGTGGCGCGGCAGCGGCTCGCCCAAGCCCGCGCTATGCGACAGGATGAGGTTGGTCTGGAGCTCGGCCAGCCGGTCGTCGGGGATGCGCGTGCTGGCCAGCAGGCCGAAGCCGGTGTTAACGCCGTAGACCGTCTCGCCACTGGCGACGATGCGGTCGACTGAAGCGGCGGCGTTAGCAACGCGCTGCATCACGGCGGCGTCGAGGTGGGCGGATGCGCCGGTCCACAGCGAACGCAGGGTGGTAAGATCGATATTGGCCGGATCAAGCTTCATTCGTCACCATCGGCAGGTCGAGGCCCTGTTCGCGCGCGCAGTCGATCGCGATGTCATAGCCAGCGTCGGCGTGTCGCATGACGCCGGTGCCGGGGTCGTTCCATAAGACGCGTTCGAGGCGGCGGGCGGCATCGTCGGTGCCGTCGGCGACGATCACCATGCCAGCATGCTGCGAATAGCCCATGCCGACGCCGCCGCCGTGGTGCAGCGACACCCAGGTCGCGCCCGACGCCGTGTTGAGCAGGGCATTGAGCAGCGGCCAGTCGGAGATGGCGTCGCTGCCATCCATCATGCTTTCGGTCTCGCGATTGGGCGAGGCGACGCTGCCACTGTCGAGGTGGTCGCGGCCGATGACGATGGGCGCCGAGACCTCACCATTTTTCACCATTTCATTGAAGGCGAGGCCGAGGCGGTGGCGCTGGCCTAAGCCGACCCAGCAGATCCGCGCCGGCAGCCCCTGAAACGCGATCCGTTCGCGCGCCATGTCGAGCCAGCGGTGGAGGTGCGGGTCGTCGGGGATCAGTTCCTTGACCCGCTGGTCGGTGCGGTAGATGTCTTCGGGGTCGCCCGACAGCGCAGCCCAGCGGAACGGGCCGATGCCGCGGCAGAAGAGGGGGCGCACGTAGGCCGGGACAAAGCCGGGGAAATCGAACGCGTGGGTGACGCCTTCGTCCTTGGCTTCCTGGCGAATGTTGTTGCCGTAATCGAACGTCGGGACGCCGAGCGCCCTGAAGGCGAGCATGGCCTCGACATGTTTGGCCATAGACTGGCGCGCGGCCTTGGCCACGGCGGCGGGGTCGCGCTCGCGCATTTCGATCCATTTGGCGACGCTCCAGCCGGTCGGGCAGTAGCCGTTGGCCGGGTCGTGGGCGCTGGTCTGGTCGGTCAACGCATCGGGCCTGATCCCGCGCTTCAGCATCTCGGGCAGGATCTCGGCAGCGTTGCCGAGCAGACCGACGCTGGTCGGCTCGGTGGCAGTGCGGATGATCTCCAGCGCTTCGTCGATGCTGGTCGCGCGATGGTCGACATAGCGGGTGGCCAAGCGCTTCTCGATCGAGCTTTCCTGGACCTCAATGGCGATGCAATGCGCGCCGGCCATGACCGCGGCGAGCGGCTGCGCGCCACCCATTCCGCCGAGGCCGGCGGTGAGGATCCATTTGCCCTTGAGATCGCCGCCATAATGCTGGCGGCCCATTTCGGCGAAGGTCTCGTAGGTGCCTTGGACGATGCCCTGCGTGCCGATGTAGATCCAGCTGCCGGCGGTCATCTGGCCGTACATCATCAGGCCCTTGCGATCGAGGTCGTTGAACACCTCCCAAGTCGCCCATTTGGGGACGAGGTTGGAATTGGCGATGAGCACGCGGGGCGCGTCTTTGTGGGTGCGGAACACGCCGACCGGCTTGCCCGACTGAACGAGCAGGGTCTGGTCGTCGTCGAGCCGTTCGAGGGTTTCGACAATCTTGTCGTAGCAGGCCCAGTTGCGCGCGGCGCGGCCGATGCCTCCATAGACGACCAGACTCTGCGGATCCTCGGCGACCTCATCGTCGAGGTTGTTCATGAGCATCCGTACGGCCGCTTCGGTCGCCCAGCTTTTGGCGACGATCTCGGACCCGCGCCGGGCGCGGATGTGGCGGCTGTTGTCGCGCCGATCTTGTGGAATGGTGTCGGTCATTTCGGGGCCGCTCTAGCGGCTCGAACGCCCCGACCCAATAGGACGCCAGCTGTCGATCCAAACAAGCAGGAAACCGGCAAGCACAAAGCCGAGCGCGATCCCGCCGATGTTCAGCGCCGTCTGGGCCCAGCCGATCTTGGCGACATCGAGAAACGGATAGGGATATTTGTGATCGAGTTGGCCGCGCGCGAGGACGTAGACGAGGTATGCGAGCGGATACCCAATCCACCACAGGGAATCCCTCCAGCCAAGCTTGGCGCGCGGAGCAAAGAACAGCCACCAGAGCGCCATCAGGACAGGCGAGACCTTGTGCAGCAGGGTGTCCGCGATGAGGTGTGCGCCCGTGAGTACGCGCAGTCCCTGAAGCAGGGTTACGTAAACGACCCCCACGAGGATGATCGCCAGCGTCACGCCGCCGATGAAGCGCACTGAGGGTTTCGCGCCGATCGCGACCCAGGTCATCGTCACGGCAACCAACAGATTGGTGAGGATCGTAAAGAAGCGGCCGAGCGACCAGAGGGTCGAAATCAGGTCGGTATGGCTCGCGTAACTCGCCGAAAACTGGATGCCCAGCCCAATCCAGCAGACGATGGCGATGATCGCCGCGGCAAGTCTAGGCATCGTTTCCGGCATAAATCCTTCGCTCGGGGCCTGGTAGCCCGACCCAGTAGCCCAGTTCGGCGAGGGTTTCGATGTTCCACACGGCGAGATCGGCGGCCTTGCCCGGGGCGATGCTGCCGACCTCTCTGTCGAGCCCGAGCGCGCGGGCGGCGTTGACCGTCATTCCGGCGATCGCTTCCTCCGGCGTCAGCCCGAACAAAGTGCACGCCATATTCATCGCCAGGGTCGGCGATAGCAATGGCGAGGTGCCGGGATTGCAGTCAGTCGCGACCGCGATCCTGACCTTGTGCTTGCGCAGCTGGTCGACAGGCGGCTTCTGCTTTTCCTGCAGCGCGTAATAGGCGCCGGGGATGAGCACGGCGACAGTCCCGGCCGACGCCATCGCTTTCGCGCCATCCTCGTCGAGATGTTCGAGATGGTCGGCCGACAAAGCGCGGTACTGCGCGGCGAGCGCGGCGCCGTGCTGGTTGGACAATTGCTCGGCGTGGAGTTTGACGCGTAGGCCATGCTGGGCCGCGGCCTTGAACAGCCGCTCGACCTCGTCGGGGGTGAAGCCGATGGTGTCGCAATAAGCGTCGACCGCCGCGGCGCCGGCCTTGGCGGCGGCGGGAATCAATTTGTCGATGATTTCGCCGACGTAATGCGCGCGGCGGTCGCGCTGGTCGGCGGGCAAGGCATGAAGCGCGAGCAGGGTCGGGACGATCCGGACCGCCTCGTCCTCGCCCAGCCGTTTGGCGATCTTAAGCAGGCGCAGCTCGCTCTTGGGGTCGAGCCCGTAGCCGGTCTTCACCTCGATGGTGGTGCAACCGCCGCGCATCAATGCGTGCAAGCGGCGGCGGCTTTGTTCGAGCATTTTGTCGTCGCTCGCGGCCTTGGTCTTGGCGACGGTCGAGGCGATACCGCCGCCGGCCCTGGCGATTTCCTCATAGGTCGCGCCGGCGCGGCGCATCGCATGTTCGTCGGCGCGATTGCCGCCGAACACCAAATGGGTGTGGCAATCGATCAGCCCGGGCGTGACCCAGGCGCCGCCGAGCGCGTCGACCGCCTGGGCGCGATAACCGGCGAGCTCGGTGCGCTTGCCCACCCGAACGATCTTGCCGTCCTGAATGCCGATCGCGCCATTTTCGACGACGCCAAGATTGCCCCCTTCAAAGGTAGCGATATTACAGTCGACGAGCAGCCGGTCCCACATCGGGCTTGGGCTTTAAGGACGAGGCGGTGTAGCGTCAAAGCGATGGCGGGCTGGCCCAATCTTTCGGACCTGATCTCAACTGCAAATCGCCAGGCGGCGGTCGGTTTGATCAGCGCGCCGCTAGCCGCGGGATCGGTAACGCCCGGGCGATGCGATCTCGCGCCGGACTTGCTGCGACAGACGTGGCGGCGGATCGGGCTCTACGATGTCGAAACCGGGCGCGAACTCGCCACCAAGTTGCTCGATCGCGGCGATGTCGAGCTCGCCGGAATGACAATCGAACAGGCGACAGGGCCGATAACGGCGGCGGTGCGCGAGAGCACAGAGGCGCACGCGCTGACCTTGCTGGTCGGCGGCAACAATGCGGTGACGCGACCAGGAGTCCTCGGGCTCGGCGGCACGCTCGACGAGATCGGGCTGATCACGCTCGACGCCCATTTCGACATGCGCGACACAAGCGAGGCGCTGAGCAACGGCAATCCCGTGCGCGCCCTGATCGACGACGGCCTACCGGGTGCAAACATCGCTCAGGTCGGGCTCGCCAGCTTCGCCAACAGCCGCGCGATGCACGAGGATGCGGTCGAAGCCGGCAACCTCGTCATCACCCTCGGCGACGTCCGCCGCGACGGCATCGCCCATGCGGTCGACCGCGCGCTCGACCATGTCGCGCATTGCGACGCTTTGGTGGTGGATTGCGACATCGACGTCATCGACCGCGCGCAATTCCCGGCCGCGCCGGGTGGCCGCGCGGGGGGGATGGCGGTCCACGATTTCTATTATGCAGTACGCCGCCTGGCGTCCGACCCGCGGGTGCGGGTGATCGACCTGACTGAATGGGATCCGCTGCTCGACGCGACCGATCTCAGCGCGCTGACCGCCGCGCGCTGGGTCGCCGAATGCCTCGCCGGGTTCGAGGCGCGCTGACACCCGTTGCACTTCGATGCGGCGCCGTTACGGTTGCCGCCCGAGGGAGAGAGCCGAATGACCATCACTCCGGAAGTGCAGGCCGCGACCGCGCGCTATATCGACGGACTCGGGCCGGCCGCGCTGCAGAAGGCGCACGATTACACCGTTGGCAAGGAATGGATGCTGCTGTGGGCGCTGGTCGTCGCGGCGGTCGTCACCTGGCTGATCGTCCGCTCGGGCATGCTCGACAAAGTCGCAGCCAAGGTCGGCGAGCGTTGGCGCGCCCTTCAAGCGTTTGTGGTTAGCCTCGTTTTCCTGCTGGCTGCGGCGATCCTGACGCTGCCGTGGACGCTGTACGACAGCTATTTCCGCGAGAAGGCTTATGGGCGGACGAGCCAGCCACTCGGCGACTTCCTCGGCCAGCTGACGCTGTCGAACGCGATCAACGCGCTGATCACCGCCCTCTTCCTGGTCGGCGTTTATTGGCTGATCCGGCGGACGGGCAAGCGCTGGTGGCTATGGTCGGGTGCGCTGACCGCGGTCGCGCTGACCGTCGTGATCCTGCTCGCGCCGCTCTTCATTGAACCGCTGTTCAACAAATATCAGCCGGTCCCGCCCGGGCAGGTGCGCGACGCGGTCGTGTCGATGGCCCAGCGTGCCGGCATCCCGCCCGAGCGGGTGTTCATGTTCAACGGCTCGCGCCAGTCGAACAACTTCACCGCCAATGCCGGGGGCGTCGGCAACACCGCACGGGTCGCCATCTCCGACGTAGCAATCGGCAAGGCCTCGCTCGACGAGGTGCGCGCGGTGACCGGGCACGAAATCGGCCATTATGTGCTGAAACACACCTGGTACGGGATCCTGTTCTATTCGGTCGCCGCGATCGTGCTGTTCTGGATCGCCGGTCGATTGTTCCCGCGCTTCGCCCGCGTGTTCGGCAGCAACGCCAAGATCGACGATCCGCGCGGCGTGCCGGTGTTGCTGTTCATGGTCTCGTTCTTCGGCCTGCTGACCCTGCCGATCTTCAATACGTTTGGGCGAATGATCGAGACCCAGGCCGACGCTTATTCGCTGCAAACCGAGAACCGGCCCGACGGCCTGTCGAGCGCGCTCGTGAAGACCGCGGAATATCGCTACCCGCGGCCGAGCGAACTCGAGGAGATCATCTTCTACGACCATCCATCGGTCGAACGGCGGGTGCGGACGGCGATGGAGTGGAAGGCCGCGCACCCGGAACCGCCGACGCCTTAAGGTAAGCTAAGCGGCGACCTTGGCGGCGAAATCGCCGGCGCTCGATTTGAGCGTGCCGAGCCGTTGGTCGAGCTTGTCGAAGCCGCGTCCGACCTGATCGATTTCGTCGGCGACCAGCTCGGTGCTTTCGCGGATCGAGGCGATCGTATTGGACATGGAATCGGCCGTCAGCGCGGTTTCGTCGACCGCCGCGGTGATCGAACCGACGGTGCGCGCGCCAAGCTCGATGACTTCGAGAATGCGCTGGGCCGCGTCCTGGACGTCGGTGGTCGTCGACTGGATCGAGGCGCTGGTCGCCACCGCCGAGCGGGTCGCGTCCTGAATCGCTGCAATTTTCGACGCGATGTCGTCGGTGGCGTGGGCGGTCTGAGCGGCGAGGCTCTTCACTTCCTGCGCCACGACCGCGAAGCCGCGGCCGGCGTCGCCGGCCCGGGCCGCTTCAATCGTCGCGTTGAGCGCCAACAGATTGGTCTGGCCGGCGATGTTGCGGATCATCTCGAGGATCGATTCGATCGAGCGCGCGTGATCGGACAGCGCCTCGGACATGCCGACCGCTTCCGCCGCCTGCGACGCGGCGCGGGTCACGATCTGGGTCGAGCCGTGGACCTCGTCGCGGATCTCCTCGATCGCGCGGATCAGGCCGGCGGCGTTCTGCGCGGCTTCGCGCATCGCCGAGGCGGATTGTTCTGCCGCCGCGGCCACTTCGGACACCTTGCTAAGCACTCCGCGCGCCGAATCTGCGCTGGTCACCGCTTGGGCGCGCAAGGCGACGCCCTCGTGGGTCGCGGCTTCGACAGTAAGGCCGACCCCCTTGCGGAAATCCTCGGCGAGATGGTCACGCTGCTGCTGCGCGTCAAAGGTCAGATAAGCAGTGTAGAGGGTGCTGTAGATATCGCATTCGAGCGAACGCATGCGGAAGAATACGTCGTTGATCTGCTGCCGCTCATCTTTCGAACAATCGTAGCGGCGCGAGAGGATTTCGAGCGTCTTGACCGCCGCCGCGCTGTCCATCGACAGGATCGCGGTCAGCGAGATGCCGGCGGCGAAGGCGATGGCGATCATCCGTTCGGCGGACTCAACCCATTCGATGCGGTCGAATTGCGTATAACGGCTGCAGAGGCCGCCGGCGCCCCGCTCTTCGTGACCGGTCGCGGCGCCGCGCGCGTGAAACAGGTCGCGCCAATGGGATACCTGGATGTCGGCGATGTCGTCGGCTTCGGGTTCGAGGATATCCCACATCCGGCGGGCAATGCCGAGATCCTCGGCGGCGAAGCCGAACAGGCGCAGGCGCCCGGCGAGATCGAGCTGGGCGCTGATGCTGCCAAGCGGGGGACAATGTCTGGTCGTGGCCGGCTGCTGCACTCTTGAACCCCCTGCGAATGTCGAGCTGGCCGACGCTAGGAGATGTTGGTTAATTCGTGGTTAGGGAGGGGGCCGGGCAAAGGCACAAAAAGTGCCCGCGCGAAAGCGGGCTCTGATGGTTGCGGGGGTAGGATTTGAACCTGCGACCTTCAGGTTATGAGTGAATCTGCCTGGCGGAGCCGCGCATGTCTCTCGAGATACCACCGGCCGACAATCGATTCGGCGGCCAAGGTCCCGACCACGAGACCCGAGACGGTCGCGATCGCGGCCACGATCAAAGTGCGGTTCTGATCGGCACCGTTGCTGAGGAGCCATTCCGTGACGGCCGCACATACCGCCAGCCATACGGTCGCACTAAACGGGACTCTGAGTTTCGGAGGACCCGCGCGAAAAGCGATATTCGCCAGCGCAGAGACCGCGAAGCCCGCCAGCGTTCCGACGATGCACATCCCGAACACCATCAGCAACACGAACGCGCTGCTCGGATAGGCATGCATCAACCCGAACGCGCTGCTCGGATAGGCATGCATCAACCAGCGGTAGGTAACAACGGCATCGAAGACGCAGGCCCCAACCAAAAGGACAAGTTGCTCGATCAAGGGGTGGTTGGATACCGCGCTGGTGGCCCGGATGCGTCGAGCTGCCCAGAGAAGCAGGAACGCCGCAGTTCCGAAGATCAACGTGCCTACGATGTTGCCAAGTCTGGCTCGTCCAACGATGGCACCGTAAGCGCTGCCTACTGTCATGAACACGGCGAACCAGCCCAATACTCTGGCGATCGTCGACCAGAACAGTTGTTGGAAACTAGGCGCCGAACTTGGTTGGCTGCTCATACCGTGCAAGTAGCGAGTGTTCCTCACAGAACGGTTAAGTACAGTCTTTAAGTCAACGCACAAAAAAGCCCGCTCGAAAGCGGGCTTTGTTGGTTGCGGGGGCAGGATTTGAACCTGCGACCTTCAGGTTATGAGCCTGACGAGCTACCGGGCTGCTCCACCCCGCGCCAAACAAAAAGACCGCCGCTCGGTGACCCGGCAGCGGCCTTTAAATAACATCGCGAATGGGTTTCGAACCACGCCGCCAGCAAAGCCTGGCGACGACCTACTCTTCCACTGCTTAAGCAGTAGTACCATCGGCGCAGTCCGGTTTCACGGCCGAGTTCGGGATGGGATCGGGTGGGTCACGGACGCTATGGTCACCAAGCTATGATGACGGCGTAATTCGAAATTCTAGAAATCGTGCACTTTTGGGTATGGTATTGGGCATCATCTAGCTGAGATCTATCAGATCAAAGCCAGCAGAGCTGACGATGATGATGATGGGATTCTCAAGCGCGAAATGAGTAATTAGGACCGGTTAGCTCCACGCATTACTGCGCTTCCACACCCGGCCTATCAACGTGGTGGTCTTCCACGACTCTAAGATACCTTATCTCGAGGGAGGCTTCCCGCTTAGATGCTTTCAGCGGTTATCCCGTCCATGCATAGCTACCCTGCTGCGCGGC
>Ga0207711_10000099_pt1 | contig 91701 bp, 63 predicted proteins | sample KBSS34metaG_FD_184401 | JGI IMG/M metagenome (GOLD analysis project Ga0207711, IMG submission 184401) | Switchgrass rhizosphere microbial communities from Kellogg Biological Station, Michigan, USA - KBS S3-4 metaG (SPAdes) (version 2) | ecosystem: Host-associated > Plants > Roots > Rhizosphere... | reverse complement strand
GCGTCGCCGAGGAAGCGGCGCCCGAGGGCTCCGAGTCGGCCGAACCCGGCAGGGCGACGTCGGTCTCGGGCGCGAACGCCTCCGAGCGAACGAGGTCGAGGAGGCCCGAGAGCGAGCGGCGGCGCCAGAGGCGCCCGGCCCAGCGCAGCTCCGGCAGGGGATGCGCGTCCTCGAAGAGGAGGAGCCGCTCGTCGCCGATCGAGAGGCCGGTCTTCACGCGGAAGAGCGGGTGCTCGCCTCCCTCCGGCGCGAGCACGAACCGGGCGCCGAAGAGGCGGAGGAGGCGGTCCCGTTCGAGCGGCCCCGACGCCGCAGCGGCCTCGCTCGCGACGCGGTTGTAGAAGCCGTAGGAGCCGTCGGGATCCGTCTCGAAGAGCGACGCGACGCCGAAGGGCGATCCCGTCGCCGGGTAGAGGTACTGGATCTGCAGGCGTGCGACCTTCGCGACGCGCGGCAGGCGCCGCGGGTATTCCGGCTCGAGCGTCCGGAGAGTCGGCGCGGGCGGATCGGGCGAGTAGAGCCGGCCCTCTCCCGCGACGATGCGTGCCAGCGGCGGCCGGCGCGAGAGCTCCTCGGAGGGCCCGGTCACGAAGAGCGGAAGCCCCCAGATGAGCGCCGCGAAGAGCGTCAGCAGGCCGAACACGTAGCCGGGGTCGACCGTCGAGGAGGACCTGGGACGCAGGCGCAGCAGGAGCGCGACGAGCGTCACCGACACGAGGCCTGCGAGCGCGTCGCCGCGTACGCCGATCCGGAACGCCTCGGCGAACGGCTGCCGGGAGTCGCCGAGGAGCGCGACCAGCCACCCGAGGATGGGGCCGTCCGGCGCGGACAGCGCCCAGGCCGCCGCGAAGACCCCGAGGAGCGAACCGCAGAGGAGCAGCTCTCGCCTCCCGGCACGCCGGCGCGCCAGGAAGTCCGTCGATAGGCCCGCAAGGAGCCCGACGCAGAGGCTCGTGATCAGGTAGAACTTGATCGGGTAGCGCAGCCGCCGCAGCGGAGGGATCGCATAGAGGAGCCGGTAGAGCGGGAACGCGAAGCCGAAGGAGAGGAGCAGGGCGCCGAAGGCCGCGGCGGAGAGTCCCCCGGCCTTCCGGCTCCAGAAGCCGCGCCGCAGCGCCGCGGCGGCGATCAGCAGGAGCGGGATCACGCCGAGCGTGACGCTCCAGACGTAGACGAGGAGGGAGCCCTCGCCGAGCCAGCGCGGCTCCATGCCGACGATGCTGGGGTTGCCCGACAGGCTCGGGAAGAGCCACTCGAGCAGGCGCGCCGGCGTGAGCGGCACGGCGCCGAAGGCCTCCTTCGAGTAGAGGTGCTGGCCGCGGTACGTCATCGGCAGGACCTGGCGGAGGGGGAGGAGCAGCGGCGCGGCGAGAAGGAGCGCCAGGACGCCGGACCCGGCGAGCGCGGCGATCACACGGATCGGCCGGCGGGGCGGCTCGGTCGGCGTCGCGCCCAACGCGAGCGCGGCCGCGAAGATCACGGTCAGCAGCGAGAGTGCCGGCTCGCCGGCGAGGAGCTGGAGACCGAGCGCGAGGCCGAGCGCGGCGCCGGAGCGGAGCACGGCGGAGCCCGGAGTCCCCGCCGACCGCCCGAGATCCAGCGCCGCGGCCGCGCACCAGGGAAGCCAGGCCGCCGCGGCGGACGAGTTCATGAACGCGGAGCCGAACGACAGCATCGTCCCCGAGAAGGCGTAGGCGACGCCCGCGACGAAGCCGGCGCCGTCGGAGACGCCGAGCCTCCGCGCCAGCGCGCGCGCCCCGAAGAACGCCCACAGCACGTGGAGCAGGTAGTGGAGGTTGAACGCGGACTCCGGCGGAAGCACCCGCTCGAGCAGGAAGGTCGGATAGAGGAGGACCGCATTCGGGTTGGCGAGCAGCGGCTCGCCTCCCGACGCGCGCGCGTCCACGAACGGAACCTCTCCCGCCTTCAGCATCTCGACCGCCGCGCGGCGCCACGGCCAGTGGGTCACGAGCGCGTCGCGAAAGATCAGGCGCCGCGAGCCGACGATCTCCGGGAGCAGCGGGAGCGCGAACAGGACGACGACGGCAGTCGCCGTCAGGAATTCCCGTGAGCGGCGGGACATTGAGAGGAGTCTACAGGGACGCTCTCCAGTTATCATCCGAACCACGTGAAGCGAGCGCTGATCACCGGGATCACGGGTCAGGACGGCTCCTACCTGGCCGAGCTCCTGCTCGAGAAGGGTTACGAGGTCCACGGCGTCATCCGACGCTCGTCCTCCTTCAACACGGGCCGCATCGATCATCTCTACCAGGACCCGCACGTCGCCGACCGGCGCCTGTTCCTCCACTACGGAGACCTGAACGACGCGTCGTCGCTCAATCGCACGCTGCGGCTCGTTGACCCGGCCGAGATCTACAACCTCGGCGCGCAGAGCCACGTGAAGGTCTCGTTCGACACGCCCGAGTACACGGGCGAGGTCACCGGACTCGGGTCCGTGCGCCTGCTCGAAGCGATCCGCGAGCTGCGCATCCGCCCGCGGATCTACCAGGCGTCCTCATCCGAGATGTTCGGAGCGGCGCCGGAGGCGCCGCAGAACGAAGGCACCGGATTCCGCCCGCGCAGCCCGTACGGCGCCGCGAAGGTCTACGCCTACTGGATGACCGTCAACTACCGCGAGGCGTACGGGCTCTTCGCCGTCAACGGCATCCTCTTCAACCACGAGTCGCCGCGGCGGGGCGAGACCTTCGCGTCGCGCAAGATCACCCGCGCGGTCGGACGCATCCGCCACGGCCTCCAGGACCGCCTCTACCTCGGCAACCTCGGCGCGCGGCGCGACTGGGGCTACGCACGGGACTACGTCGACGCAATGTGGCGGATGCTGCAGCGCGACGTCCCGGACGACTACGTGATCGCCACGGGAAAGAGCCACACGGTCCGGGAGTTCTGCGATCGCGCGTTCGCGCGGGCGGGCTGGACGCTCGAGTGGCGCGGCGAGGGCACCGAGGAGAAGGGCGTCGACCGCCGTACGGGGCGCGTGCTCGTGGAGATCGACCCCGCCTACCTCCGCCCGACCGAGGTGGACCACCTGCTGGGAGACTTCTCACGTGCCCGCGAGCGGCTGGGCTGGACGCCGACGGTCGACTTCGACGGGCTCGTGGCGCTCATGACGGACGCCGACCTTCAGCTCGCGGCGCGGGAGGCGGCCGCGCGCGAGGCGGGCGTGCCGGGCGCGGGAACTCCGGCGTGAGCTTCTGGGGGAGCCGGCGCGTCCTCGTCACGGGCGGCGGCGGATTCCTCGGGCGCCACCTGGTGGAGCGTCTCGCAAACGAGCGGCCGGCCGCAATCGCCGCGCCGCGCGCCCGCGACTACGACCTCCGGCGCCAGGAGGACGTCGCGCGGTGTCTTCGCGACGCCCGCCCGCAGGTCGTGATCCACGCCGCCGCCTCCGTCGGCGGGATCGGGGCCAATCGCGCGCATCCGGGTCGGTTTTTCTACGACAACGCCGCGATGGGCATCGAGCTCATCGAGCAGTCGCGCCTTCAGGGCGTCGAGAAGCTCGTCTGCCTGGGAACGATCTGCGCCTACCCCGCCGAGACGCCGGTGCCCTTTCGGGAGGAGGAGCTCTGGAACGGCTACCCCGAGGTCACCAACGCTCCGTACGGGCTCGCCAAGAAGATGCTGCTCGTGCAGCTCCAGTCCTACCGGCAGGAGTACGGGTTCCGCGGGATCTATCTCCTCCCGGTCAATCTCTACGGCCCCGGCGACAACTTCGATCCCGAGTCGAGCCACGTCATCCCCGCGCTGATCCGAAAGTTCCGCGAGGCGCAGGAGTCGGGTCGCGCCGAGGTCGAGCTCTGGGGCGACGGCTCGCCGACGCGCGAGTTCCTCCACGTGCGCGACGCGGTCGACGGCATCGTGCTCGCCGCCGAGCGCTACGACGGCGCCGAGCCCGTCAACCTCGGCGCGGGCTTCGAGATCTCCATCCGCGAGCTCGCCGAGAAGGTCGCGGCGCTGACGGGGTTCCGCGGGAGGATCCGGTGGGACCCGTCGCGGCCCAACGGCCAGATGCGCCGACGCCTCGACACGTCGCGGGCGCGCGCGCTGTTCGGATTCACGGCGGGGGTCGGCTTCGACGAGGGACTGCGCGAGACGATCGCGTGGTGGGATTCGGCACGGGCGAAGGCGTCGCCGCCGTCGTGAGCGGCGAGGCCGAAGGGGAGCGGGCGCGAGGGATCCCGAGGGCCGTCGGCTGGACGCTCGCCGCGTTCGCCGCCGCCTCGGTGCTGTTCTCCGGAGCGTTTCCGCCCTTCGCCAACCCCAACGAGCTCTCCCGCTACGAGGCCGTCGTCGCCGCCTGGGACCGCGGCACGTTCGCGATCGACGAGGTGATCCCCGTCCTGGGCGACCACGAGGACAAGTCCCTCTCCGGCGGGAAGACCTACTCCAACAAGGCGCCCGGCCTCGCGTTCGCGGCGCTGCCGGTGTACGCGCTGCTGCGGATCGCGCTTCCCGCGCCGCAGAGCGCGGCGGCCCCGATCCTCTGGATCCTTCGGGTCCTGACCGTGACGCTGGTCTGCGCCATCGCGCTCGCGCGCCTGGCGCGCCGTCTCGCCGCGGGACCCCGGCCCGAGACCGCGCCGCTGATCGTCGCGGCCGTCGCCCTGGGCACGCCCTACCTGTTCTTCGCCCGCTCGTTCTTCGCGCACGCCTGGACGGCGGCGCTGCTGTTCCTGTCCTGGGACGCGATTCTCGCCTCGGAGAACGGCTGCCGTCGCCGCGGCGCCGGCCTCTTCGCGGCGCTTGCGCTCGCCGGATTCCTCGCGGGCTGGGCGGCCATCTCGGAGTACACCGTCGCTCCCGTCGCGGGGCTTCTGGCGCTTCGCGCGGTTCTCGGGCCGCAACGGCGTAGGATCGCGCGGCTCCTCGCCTTCGTCGCCGGCGCCGCGATCCCTCTCGCGAAGCTCGCGTTCTACGACGCGATGTGCTTCGGCTCTCCCTGGGTGCTGTCGTCGGCGCGCGAGGCGTATCCGTCCTACAGCCGCCTCGCCGGTTCCGGGCTGTTCGGCTTCGGCCTCCCGAGTCCGAGCGTCGCCCTGGATTATCTGTTTCACCCCGCGCGCGGGATCGTCCTCTTCTCGCCGTTTCTGCTCTTTGCGATCCCGGGGTTCGTGCGCTGGTGGAAGTCGGGCGGCGGTGACGGCGACGGCGAGAGAGCGACGCGCGCGGACTGCGGGCTCGCGCTGGCGGCGACGGTCCTCTTCTTCGTCTTGATGTGCGGCTATCCGAACTGGCACGGCGGCTGGTCGCTCGGGAATCGCTACCTCCTGCCGGTCCTCTTCTTCCCGGCGCTCGCGATCCCGTATGCGCTCGACTCACCCCGCTCGCGCGGCTTCTTCGGCGCCGCGGTCGTGCTCTCGGCGGCGACGCACCTCCTCCTCACGGCGAGCTGGCCCTACTTCCCGGACAACGTCCCCTGGCCGGCGGCCACCGGATCGCGCTGGTTCCTGGAGCGCGGCTGGACCGCGCCGAGCCTGCTCGACGCGTTCCCCGGTGGAGGATGGGCGGCGCTCGCGATGACGTGCGCGGCCGCCGCGGTCGCCGTCACGCTGGCCCTGCGCGCGGCCGAAGGCTCGTCGCCGGCGCCCGGACCGCCCCTGGTCGTCGTCGCGTTGCTGGGGCTCGTGCCGCTCCTGGCGCTCGTCGTGTCCGCGCCCGAGCTCGACTTCGGCGGCCGCCTCTGGCGCGCATCCGTCTTCGGTGCGTACTCGGGCCGCGATCCGGAGCGCCGCGAGCTGCGCGCGGTCGCCGAGTCCGCGGCGACGCCGCAGCAGCAGCGGATGGCGATCGGAGCGTGGCGGGCCTACGGGCCGCGATAGGCGACACGGCTCGTCAGTCCTCGATCTCGAAGACCTTCCAAAGCGCGACCCACCGGTCGCCGCGGCGGATCGCGCTCTGCGAATGGAACAGCAGCCGGACTCCGGAAACCGGCTCGACCCGCAGGCCCGGGAGGTCCGCGCCCTTTCCGTCGAACTCGTAGAGGCGGCCCTGCATCGTCCGGAAGTAGGCCGCGGTGGCCGTGCGCTCCGGGCTCCCTGAGGCGCCCGCGATGAGCGGCGGCTTCCCGAGGTAGGACGCGTAGTCGTTGAGCCGCGGCGTCAGGTCGGTCGTGAGGATCCAGCGCGCGCGGCGGCGCTTCGCGAGCGCGAGTGCCTCGCTCTCCGACTCCGCCAGGAAGAAGCGGATCGAGTCGAGGAAGCCGTAGCCGAAATTGTTGGCGACGACCGGCCGCTCGGCCTCGTAGAGGATCCAGTGGCCCGCGGACCACGGCGCGAGGACCGCCTGCGCCTTCCCGAGCGCGGCCGGGAACGGCGGCGGCCCGAGGAGGCGCGGGTCGTAGGCGTCGAGCGGCGCGGCCGACTCCGACGCCATCCGCAGTCGCGCGAGCGTGTCGAAGAAGTCGGAGCCCGGGACATAGCGCGTACGGAGCTCCTCCGCGATCCCACCCGCCATCGGCCACACGAGGAGGAGCCCGGCACAGGCGGCCGCGAGTCCAGCCCGGCGCGGTGCCTGGACGCGGCCTGCCACGAACCGCGCGGCCTCGATCAGCGTGAGCGCGGCGAGCGGCGCGGCGTAGTAAACGTCGAGACGCTGGGACAACGCGAGGAAGAGCGTCACGCCTCCCCACACGGCGAGCCCGAGGTGGGCGCCGGGGCGAATTCCGCGAGCGGCGCGAGCGATCCAGACGAGGATCGCCAACGGAGTCAGGAAGAAGGCGGCCGAGAGCTGCCGCCATGCGAGCCCGGGTCCGTCCACGAGGAGCGGACGTGCCTCGAAGATCCCGTGCAGCCAGTTCTTCGGGTAGGACAGGTAGCCCACCGGGCTCGCCCCCGGGATCTCCTGCGTCGTCCCGGCGGAGTAGAGAACGCCGTTCAGCGTGGCGGTCACGAGCTCCCGCGCGAACGGAAGCGTGGCGGCGAGAGAGGCGAGGAGGACGAGCGCCGCGAGGAGACGCGAAGACTCTCTTCGCACCGTGGCGATCGTCAGATCGATCGCCCCGACGCCGCCGGCCATCGCCGCGAGGAAGAGCGGCTGGAAGAACCCGAACGAGACGTACGTCAGGGGTGGATGGAATCCCGACGCCATGAACCAAAGTGCGGTCGCGAGCGCGGTCACCGCAGCGGGGAGCGCGAGCATCCAGACGGCCTCGCACGCCACCGATTTCCTCGTGCGGAGCCTCTCGAGCACGAGCGAGAGCGCGACGATCGCGCCCCAGTAGATCGCACCCTGCCACGTCAGCACGGCGACGGCGAGGAGGATGCCCGTCCCGGCCGCGCGCCTCGAAGAGTCGGGATTCAGCCGGCTCGTCACATAGGCAAGGAGCACCGCCAGGCCGCAGGCCGACTCCGCGACGTGCTGGTCGGTGTGCGCGTACTGCGACCACAGGACGTGGCCCGGGCAGACCGCGAGGAAGAGCGCCGCGGCGGCGCCCGCGGCCGGGCCGTAGAGCGAGCGCGCGAGGAGGCCCACGAGCACGATCGCGACGGCCGCCAGGATGACCGGCACGGCCGCCGCGCCGCGCGCCACCTCGGCGGGGGAGGCGCCGGAACCGTGCGCGATGCGCGCCGGTGCCGCGAGCGCGAGATCGAAGAGCGGCGGCCAGATCGCGACGCCTCCGGCCGGAAAATTCATGAGCGGGTCGAAGAGGATCGTCCGCGGGAAGCTCGCCGCGGCGAAGCGCGCGCGGCGCATGTGATACGCGGAGTCGGAGTCGAGAGGCTCCACGGTCTCGCCGCGCACCGCGTCCGGTCTCGTGTGGAGGCGGAGCGCGGTGCCGAGAAGGATCGCCGCGGTCAGTCCCACGAGGAAGACCGCTCGCGACTTCATCGCCACCATTATGCGTCGGGCGACAAGACGCGTATCATCGGCGAAACGCTGTGAAGCTTTCCGTCCTCATCCCCGTCTACAACGAGGTCCGCACCATCGACGACATCCTGAGGCTCGTCGTGGCCGAGAAGACGGACAAGGAGATCATCGTCGTCGACGACGGGTCGACCGACGGCACGCGCGACAAGCTGGCGGCCTGGGACGGCAAGGACGGCGTCCGGGTCATCCTCCACGAGAAAAACTCGGGGAAGGGGCGCGCGGTCCGCACGGCGATGGAGGCGGCGCGCGGCGAGATCCTCGTGATCCAGGACGCGGACCTCGAGTACGACCCGACCGACTACGCCTCGTTGCTCCGGCCGATCGAGGCCGGGCGCGCCGACGTCGTCTTCGGGTCCCGTTTCGCGGGCGCCTCGGAGCACCGCGTGCAGCACTTCTGGCACGTGCAGGGGAACCGGCTCCTGACCGCGATCTCGAACGTCGTCACGGGCCTGAACGTGAGCGACATGGCGACCTGCTACAAGGCGTTCCACCGGCGCGTCGTTCCGGCGCTGCGGCTCGAGTCGAAGGGCTTCGGCATCGATGCCGAGATCACCGCCAAGGTGGCCCGCGGCCAATTCCACGTCTTCGAGGTGCCGGTCTCGTACTTCGGCCGCTCCAAGGCGGACGGCAAGAAGATCCGCCTGAAGGACGGGTTCGCCGCGCTGACGGCCCTGGTCCGGCACACCTACTTCCCGAGCGCGCGTTGAGGGGTCCGCGAGGAATTGCGACCGCGGCGTGCGTCCTGGTCGTCGCCGTGTCGGTCTGGGCGGTGCGGGACCACACGCGCGAGGACTCGCTCTCCGCGGACGAGCCGATCCACATCCTGTCGGGGTACTTCGCGGTCGCGTCGCGCTCGGCGATCGTCAACATCGAGCACCCGCCGCTGCTCAAGGCGCTCTCGGGCCTCGCGCTGACCATGCTGCCGCTTCGACCGCCGCCGCCCCGCGTCCCCATGGGCAACCTCTTCGTCGACTACGGGCCGGAGTTCTTCTACGCGAACACCGTGCCGCCGGACGCGATCATCGCCCGCGCGCGCGCGCCGTTCCTGCTCGTGCTGGCGGCGCTGCTCGCGCTCGTGTTCGCCGCGGCGCGGAGCCGCTACGGCGCGGCCGCGGCGCTCTTCGCGGCGGCCCTCTGCGCCTTCGATCCCAACCTCGTGGCGCACGCGGGCGTCGTCCACACCGACCTCGGCGCGGCCCTCGGATTCCTGGCGAGCGTCCTCTCGTGGGAGGCGGCGCGGCGGCGGCCGACCGCGGCGCGCCTCGCCCTCGCGGCCGTGTGCCTGGGGCTCGCCCTCACGGCCAAGTTCTCGGCGATCTACCTCGTGCCGATCCTCCTCCTCCAGACGCTCATCGCGTCCCGACGCGACTCCGCTCGCGCGCCCGGGACGCGCGGTTCCGATGCCCGGAGGGTCGGCGGCGATCTCCTGCGGCTCCTGGCGGTCTTCGCGGCGGCTCTCGTCGTCGTGGTCGCGGTCTACACGCCGGTCACCTCGCGGATGGACCCGAGCGACCAGGCGACCGTCATCCGCGAGAAGGTCGGCGGGTTCGGCCAGGCGCCGGAGCTGGCGGAGCGGATCGTCTCCGTGGCGCGCGTCTCGCGTCCGCTCGCGCACTACCTCGGAGGCGTCGCGTCGGTCGCTCGCCAGAACGCGGTCGGGGGCGGCGTGACGTTCCTGAACGGAAAGATCTCGACGCAGGGGTTCCCGCAGTACTTCTTCGTCGCGTTCGGCGTGAAGTCCTCGCTCGCCTTCCTCGCCGTCACCGCGGCGATCGTCTGGGCGCTTCTGCGCAGGGGCTCCTCCTACTCCGAGGAGGCCCGGCTGTTCCTCCTTCCCGTCGTCGTCCTCTTCCTCGCCTCGATCGGGACGACCTACAACATCGGCATCCGGCACCTCCTGCCGGTCTATCCGTTCCTCGCCCTCTTCGGCGCGGCTCTGTTCGCGCGGATCCGCGAGAAGGGGCCTGCCTCGGGCCGCGCGCGCGCCGCGGCCGCTACGGCCGCTACGGCCTCCGTCTGGATGCTGCTGCCCGTTCTCTCCGCGGTGGAGCTCGCGCGGATCCATCCTCACGAGCTCTCCTACTTCAACCCGCTCGCGGGCGGTCCCGCCGCCGGCGCCCGCATCCTCTCCGACTCGAACGTCGACTGGGGCCTCGACCTGATTCGCCTCGCGGCCGAGCTCAAGCGCCGCGGCGTCCCGGACGCCACCGTGGCCTACTTCGGCGGAGACCGCGTGGACTACCGGGTGGGCGTGCCGTCGTTCCAGGCGATTCCCGTCGTGCGCGGACGCCTCGTCGCGATCTCGGTGTTCCTCCGGACCGCGGGGCCGGAGTTTTATGCGTATCATGGCGCGACGGACCTGGCGGAGGCGCTGCGGTCGCTGGAGCGGCGGCTCGCGTCAGGCCGCGACGTGGGACGGATCGGCTACTCGATCGACCTCGTCGAGCTGCCCCCGGGAGACAACCCGTGAAGCTTTCGGTCGTGATGCCGGTCTACAACGAGAACGCGACGATCCGGGAGATCGTGCGCCGCGTGAGCGAGGTTCCCCTCGAGAAGGAGATCCTCATCGTCGACGACTGCTCGACCGACGGCACGCGCGAGATCCTCCGCGAGCTGGACGGGCAGGGCGGCGTGCGCGTCCATTTCCAGCCGGTCAACCAGGGCAAGGGGGCGGCCGTCGCGGTCGGGTTTCGCTATGCGACGGGAGACGTGGTCGTGGTCCAGGACGCGGACCTCGAGTACGACCCGATGGAGTACCTGAAGCTCCTCGCGCCGATCACGCAGGGCCACGCCGACGTCGTCTACGGCTCGCGGTTCCTGGGCGGGGGAGCGCGCCGGGTCCTCTACTTCTGGCACACCGTGGGCAACCGGCTGCTGACGCTCACGTCGAACATGTTCACCAACCTGAACCTGACGGACATGGAGACCTGCTACAAGATGTTCCGCCGCGAGGTCGTCCAGTCCATGCGGATCGAATCCCGACGCTTCGGCATCGAGCCGGAGATCACGGCCAAGATCGCGCGCCGCGGCTATCGCGTCTTCGAGGTCCCGATCTCGTACTACGGCCGCACGTACGAGGAGGGCAAGAAGATCGGCTTGAAGGACGGGTTCTCCGCGTTGTGGACGATCCTCCTCCACTCCCTGCGCGAGGCGGAGGACCCCAAGAACGTGGGGCACGTGACGCTGATGCGGATGGCGAAGCTCGAGCCCTACAACCGCTGGCTCGCGGAGCGCTTCCATCACGCCGTGGGAAGCCGCGTGCTCGAGGTCGGAGCGGGATTCGGGAACATGACGCGGCACCTCCTGCCGCGCGAGCTCGTCGTGGCGTCGGATCTGGATCCCGTCGCGCTGGAGTATCTCCGCGGGGTCTTCGGCGACCAGCCCTCGGTCCGGGTCGCGTCCTACCGCTTCCCGCTCGGACGCGAGCCGCTCGCGGAGGTCCAGGGGCTGCGCTTCGACACGGTCGTGTGCCTCAACGTCCTCGAGCACATCGAGAACGACACCGCGACCCTCTCCGACCTCTCGACCGCGCTCGTGCCGGGCGGGCGGCTGATCCTGATCGTGCCGGCCCTCGCGCGGCTCTACGGCACCCTGGACGAGCACCTTCGCCACTTCCGGCGCTACGAGAAGGCGGAGCTCGAGAAGAAGATCCGCGACGCCGGCTTCGTCCTGGAGGAGTGCCGGTTCCTGAACCGTCCGGGGATCGTCGGGTGGTACGTGAACGGGCGGATCCTGCGGCGCCGTGTCCTGCCGCGCGGCCAGCTCGCCGCGTTCAAGCTGCTGATGCCGATGCTGAGGCGCGAGGAGACGAACCCGCCGGCGATCGGAATGTCCCTCCTCGCGATCGCGCGCAAGCCGTCCTGAGGCCGTCGCGCTTCGGAGCCCTCAAGGAATCGCGGGGCGCCGCGGCGTCCACAGCGTGACCGCGGCGTCGCGGGAGCGGACGAGCGTTCGGGTGTCGCCGTGGGCCGCCGACAGCACGCGGTTCACGCCTTCGGTCTCGTAGGGCGCCGGGAGGACGAGGAAGAGCCGCGAGCCGGGCGGCGTCGCGGCGAGGATCGAGGCGAGGAGCTCCTCCTCCGGGCGGCCGGGCAGCGCCGGCACGAACCAGCCCGGGTGTTTCGAGAGCTCGGCGGGCAGCGCGGAGACCGTCGCGACGAGACGCCCGCGTTCCGAGGCAAGTCGCGCCGGGAGATAGAACGCGCCCGCCGCGACGACGGAGTCGCCCGGCTCCGCGGCGCGCGAGAGGCTCTCGGCGACGCCGACGTAGGGCGGAGGCGAGACCGAGTGCGTCCGACGGGCGAGGCCGATCGTGGCGGCGAGCCCCAGCGCCGCGGCGGCGAGGCCGGCCGCCTGCAGGGCGCGGCTGCCGCGCGAGGCGGACGCGACTCCCCAGATCCACACCGCGAGCACCGCCAGCTCGGTTCGGCCGGGGAAGAGGATCGGCCGCAGGAGTCCCGCCGCGACGACGCCCGCCAGGACGAGCACGACGAAGGCCAGCGATTCCGCGGCGTCGCGCTCGCGCCGGGCGGCCGCGATGAAGAGCAGCACGAGGCACGCGGCGCCCGCCGCCACGCCGCCGAAGTAGAGAGCCGGCGAGGGAGGAATCCCGAACGTTCCCGGCACGCGGCCCACTCCGCCGAGCGCCGACAGCACGCCGCCCGCCGACGCGGCCGCGGGCTCGCGGATCCAGGCGATCGCCGCGGCGGGCTGTGCGCGCAGGATCGGGATCCACGGGAGGAAGGCGACGGCGCCCAGGAGGAGCCCGGCGCAGGACCGCCACCGCCGCGCGCTCGCGGCCAGGAGGAGGAGCGCGACGACGACGAAGAGCGCGAGGTAGTGAACGAAGAGGGCGAGCGCGGCGACGACGGCCGTCGCGACGAGGCGGCGCACGGTCTCCGCGCCGCGCAGCGCGAGCAGAAACAGCGCGAGCGCGAGGAGAGCGAGGAGCGCGTACGCGCGCGCTTCCCCCGCGTACAGATTGAGGAGAGCGGATCCCGAGACGAGCAGGACGAACAGGCCGCGCGAGATCCCCGCCCGAATCGTCCAGGCGCAGCCAAGGAGCCCGAGCCCCGCGAGAAACGACGGCGCGCGCAGCCACGCGTCGCCGCGGTTCATGCGATCCGCGAGGAGCGCGAACGGTTTCACGATCAGATAGAAACCGGGCGGCCCCGAGTCGAAGCGCAGCGCCTCGAGCAGTCCGTGCGGTCCTCGCAGCGGGAGCCGCGCCGCCCAGAACGTGAAGAGCTCGTCGAACCAGAGCGGACGCGTCCGCAGGATCTGGAGACGCAGGAGCAACGAGAGGAGAGCGACGAGGATCAGCAGGAGCACACCGATCCTCGCGCGTGACCGGCCTTGCACTTCCCGCTCGATGCCGTATCCTAACTCTTAGTGGCCGATTCCGTCGATTCGAATCCGATGCGATCGACCATCGCCCCGGGGTCTCTTCGCGGTCTCACGCTCGCCTTCCTCCTCCTCGTCGCCGTCGTGTGGGCGAATCCGCTGTTCGTTCCCCGCAGCTTCGCGGGCCGCGACCTCATCGCCTACAACCTGCCGATGGAGAAGGCGATCCACGACGCGTACGCGCGCGGGCACTTTCCGCTGTGGGTCGAGGAGATCTCGGGAGGCCGGCCGCTCCTGCCCAACCCGAACGCCGGGGCGATGTACCCGGCGCGCATGCTGCTCGCGCTCCTGCCGTTCCCGATCGCCGCGAAGCTCTTCCCGATTCTCCACTGGGCGCTCGCGGGTCTCGGGGCGCTCGCCCTCGCGCGGCGGCTCTCCGTCTCGCGCGCCGGCTCCTGGATCGCCGGAGTCACCTACGCGTTCTCGGGCGTCGTGGTGTCGGACGTGTTCTTCCCGCACGTCCTTCCCGGCGCGGCCGTGATGCCGTGGGTGGTCTGGGTCCTCGCGGGGACCGGAACCTTCGCCGCGCGGACGCTCGGGCTCTCCCTCCTCTTCGCGGCCTCGATCCTTTCCGGCGATCCCTTCACCTTCGGCATGGCCATCCTCGGGGCCGCCGGCTGGATCGCGTTCGCCGCGCCCCGTCCCGAGCGCGGCGCGCTCGCGCGACTCCTCGCCGTGTCCCTCGGGCTCGCGGCGCTCGCGGGGCTGCCGCAGATCCTGGCCACCGCGCTGTGGATCCCGGAGACGCACCGCGCGGTCACCGGGGTGACCTGGCGCGAGGCGCTCCAGTTCTCGGTCTCGCCCTGGAGGTTCCTGGAGCTCGTCGTCCCGTATCCGTTCGGCGCAGTCTCGACCAACGACGTCCACGCCAACTGGGGCTGGTCGCTCTTCTCCGGGAAGATGATCGGTCTCTTCCTGACGCTCTACGCGGGCTCCCTCTCGGCGATCGCGCTCGTCGTCACGTGGCCGCTGCGCACGCCGGCGGTCCGGCTCGGCCGGTTCCTCGTCGCGGCGGCGGTCGTGCTGTCGGCGTCGTGGTTCCTGATCCCCGTGGGCTGGCGCGAGCACGCGGCGCCGCTGGCGCTCCGCAACCCCGAGAAGTTCGCGCTGCTGCTGCCGTTCGGGCTCGCGCTGCTCTCCGGTGCGGCGCTCGACGCGCTCGGGGATGTCGCGAGGCCGAGGCTTCCCCGCTGGATCCTCGGCGTGGGGATCGGCCTGACGGCGGTCGCGGTCGCGGCCGCGGTGTGGCCGCGCGCGGCGGCCCGGATCGGCCTCGCCGCGATTGCCGCGACCCGCACCCGCACGGACCTGGTCGACGTCGCGGCGCGGGAGCTGCCCTTCGCGCTGACCGAGGGCGCGTCGCTGTGGATCGCGACCGCGCTCGGCCTCGATTGGGCGCGCTCGCGGCGTGCTCCCACGTCGGCCTCGAGGCTGGCCGGGCTCGCGCTCCTGACGCTCGTCCCCATCGCGGCGACGCGCCGCATCGGCTGGACGTTCCGGCAGGAGGAGGTGTTCGCGCCGCCCGCCGCCGTCCGCTGGATGGCGAAGCGCGACCCCGAGAACCGCTACCGCACGCTCGGCGAGATGGCCTACCGGCCGCCGCAGGCGCTCGAGTCGGCGGAGTCCGGCTACGACCTCGGCTATCTCGAGATCGTCCGGCGGAACTTCGACACGCACGCCATGGTCCTCTGGGGCCGCGGCGCGGTGCTGAACGGCGACTTCGACAACGGCGACCTCTCGCGCGTCGAGAGCATCCGGATGCTCTCGGGCATGGAGGGCCGCTTCCGCGATCCGGGCGCGCTGTTCGGGAGCCTTGCGCTGCGCTTCGGCGTTCGCTACCGCGACCAGCTCCCGCCCGTCGCGGGATTCGCGCCGGTGCGCACGGTCGGCAACGACGCCTGGGACGAGAACCCCGCCGCGCTGCCCGACATCCGCCTCGCGACCGAGTGGAGGGAGGAGCCCGACGCGCTCTCGGCCCTGCGCGAGCTCCAGGGTCTCGGCCCGGGGGCGATCGTCGTCGAGTCGGGCCGGACGGCGAGCGGTGGCGGGGCGAACGGCGTCCTCCGGATCCTCGCGCGCAGCCCCGAGCACCTCCTCCTCGAGACCGATTCGCCGGCGCCCGGCTGGCTCTTCGTGCTCCGCGGCTTCTGGAGACACCGCGTCGTGCGCGTCGACGGCGTCGAGACGGAGGTCGTGCCGGCGCAGCTCGCGTTCTCCGCGGTCGCGCTTCCCGCGGGCCGGCATCGCGTCGAGTGGCGGGAGTCGTTCCCGGGCTGGTCGATCTCCCGGTTCGGCCCGGTCCTGTACGGCCTCGCGATCGCCGGGCTCTTTGTACGGGCGCGCGCTCACCGCGCCGTGACGGCGCGCGGAGACCACGCCGCGTGACGTCGATGGCGTCCGAGATCTCCAATCCGCGCGCGGCGAAGTCGGATGCGCCCGCGGTCCTGCTCTTCCTGCTGCTTCTCCTCGCGGCGTACGCCGATCCGCTCCTGGCGCGCCGGAGCTTCGTCGGGCGCGACATCGTGCCCTACGTCCTTCCCCTCGAGCAGGCCGTGCACGGCGCGTGGGCGCGCGGGACGGTGCCCGTCTGGTGGGACGCGGTCTCCGGCGGGCGGCCGCTCCTCCCGAATCCGAACGCCGGCGTCTTCTATCCGCTGCGCGTCGCGCTCGCCGCGCTGCCGTTTCCCTCGGCCATGCGCGTGTTCCCGGTCGCGCACTGGTTCCTGGCGGGCTGGGGCATGCTCCGCCTGATGCGCGTCGCCGGAGGGTCGCGCGCCGGCGCGTGGATCGCCGCGGTCAGCTACGCCTTCTCCGGCGTCGTCGTGTCGGAGATCTTCTACTACGCGTTCCTCCCGGGCGTCGCTCTGCTGCCCTGGTCTCTCTGGGCGCTCGCGCGGCCCGGCGGAGGACGGGTCCCGCGCCTCGTGCCGATCGCCTTCGTCTACGGCCTGATGCTCCTCGCCGGCGACGCGTTCTCGCTCGCGATCGCGGTCCTCTCGGGAATCCTCTGGATCCTGCTCGAGACGCCGCGAGCGGAGCGGCCGGGCCAGGCCGTGCGGCTCGGCATGGGCCTTCTCCTCGGAGGGCTCCTCGCGCTGCCGCAGGTCGTCGCGACGGCGCTCGTGGCGCCGGAGACGCGGCGGGCCGTCACGGGCATCCGGCTGCGCGAGGTGTTCGAGTTCTCGATCCCGCCGGCGCGGCTGCTCGAGCTCGCGGTCCCGTACCCGTTCGGCCCGGCCTGGTCGATGGACCTCTCGCTCGACTGGGGCGCGGGCGCGTTCCGGCGGTTCTTCACCAGCCTCTTCGTCGGACCGATCGCGGTCTACGGCCTCCTGAGCCGCTTCCGCGAGTCGCCGCCGGGCACCCGCTTCGCGCGCGCGCTCACCGTGATCTGCCTGGCGCTCGCGCTGGCGGGGAACCTGGTGCCCCGCGCCTGGGGAGAGGGAACGTCGCCGATTCCGCTCCGCTATCCCGAGAAGTTCATGCTCGGCGCGGCGCTCGGCCTCGCGGTCGCCGCCGGAACCGCGGTCGACCGGCTGCGCCGGCGCGGTGCGACGCGGGGAGTGCTCGCGGGCGCGGCGGCGCTGGCAGTCCTGGCGGTGGCGGCGTGGCTCCTTCCCTCGGCGGCGGGAGCGGTCGTACGCGCGTCGGTCGGAACACCTCATTCGGCGGCGGCGCCGCGGGAGCTCGCCGGCCGGGAGCTGTCCGGCGCGCTCGCGGACGCGGGACTCCTGTGGGGTGCGACGGCCGTCGCGATCGTCCTCCTCGCGGTCGAGGACCGCGCGCGCCTAGGCGCCGCGCTGGCCCTGCTGACCGCCGTGCCCGTCGCCGCCGGCCGCCCGATCGCGCAGACGCAGAGCGACGACGCGGTGTATCCGCCGACGGCGTTCGCCCGCGCCATCGCGCGCCGCGACCCGGGCGGCGTCTTCCGCGGGCTCGACGAATCGGTCTACGAGACGACGCAGCTGGGCCCGGCGGCCGCCCGCGGCGACGTCGGCGGCACCGCGCACTACCGGGAGTCCTGGCTCTACTACACGCCGTCGCTGTGGGGCCGGTCCGCGCTCTTCAACGGCGACCTCGACGTGGGAGACTTCTCGCGGCTCGAGAGCCTGCGGCAGGTCGCGAACCTCGCGGCCCTCCGGACGGACTCCGCGCCCTTCTTCGGCTCTCTGTCCCTGCGCTACGGCTTCCGCTTCCGCGACCAGGATCCGCTCGCCGGGTTCCGCGCGTTTCGCGGCGACGCGCTGCGCGTCTTCGACGAGAACCCGGCCGCGTCGCCGCCGATCCGCCTGCTCGAGAGCTGGCGCGAGGAGCCGGGACCCGTGCAGGCGCTCGCCGCTCTGCCCCGCCTCGCGCCGGGGCAGGTCGTGATCGAGACCGGACGCGAGGGAGGCGGCTCGGCCGGGCCGGGGAGCCTGCGCATCCTCGAGCGGACGCCCGAGAGGCTCCGGCTCGCGACACAGACGCCGGATCCGACGTGGCTCTTCGTCCTTCGCGGCGACTGGGACTACCGGAGCGTGCGCGTGGACGGCCGGGACGCCCCCGTCCACACCGCGCAGCTCGCGTTCAGCGCGGTCCGGATCCCAGCCGGCGCGCACCGCGTCGAGTGGCGCGAGGAGGCCCCGGGGCTCGAGGTCTCGCGCTGGGGGCCCGTCGCGGCGCTCTTGATCCTGGGTCTCTCGACGGTGTCCGCGAGCTTCCGGAGAGCGGAGCCGTGAGGGCGGTGAGCGTCGCCGGCGCGGACGCGGCGCCGGCCGCGGCGCCCGCGTCTGCCCGATTCGCTCTCGCGAAGCCGGCGCTGTTGTTCGTGGCGCTGATGCTCGTCCTCTACGCGGACCCCCTCTTCGTGCGCCGCAACTTCGCGGGCCGCGATCTGAACGCCTACAACCTGCCGATGGAGAAGACCGTCCACGACGCGTGGGCGCGCAACCAGTGGCCCGTGTGGAGCACCGAGATATCGGGCGGCCGGCCGCTCCTGCCCAATCCCAACGCGGGGGCGACGTATCCCGTCCGGATTCTTCTGTCCCGGCTCGCGTTCCCGCTCGCGTTCCGCGTCTATCCGGTCCTCCACTGGATCGCCGCGGGGATCGGGATGCTCGCGCTCTGCCGCGCGCTCGGGCGCTCCGCCGCGGCCTCGTGGCTGGCCGCGGTGACCTACGCGTTCTCGGGCGTCGGCGTCGCGGAGGTGATCTTCCCCCACATTCATCCGGGCATGGCCCTGCTGCCGTGGATCGTGTGGGCCGCGGCCCGACGGTCCGGCTCGCCGGCGTCGCGATTTCTCGTCCTGACCCTCCTCTTCGCGCTCGACCTGCTGGCCGCGGACGTCTTCACGATCACCCTCGCCGTCGTGTGCGCCGCGGGCTGGATCGCGCTCGAGGCGAGCCCTCGGGAGCAGGTCGGCTCGGCCGGCGGCCTGGCCGCCGCCGTCGGCGTGGCCGCCCTCGCGGCGGCGCCCCAGATCGTCGCCACCATGCTCTGGATCCCGCTGACGAACCGCGCCATCCTCGGCATGAAGCTCTCGGACGTCCTCCTCTTCTCGATCCATCCCTGGCGCCTCCTGGAGCTCGTCGTTCCCTTTCCGTTCGGCGCGGCCTGGAGGATCTCGATTCGCGAGATGTGGGCGCAGGCGCTCTTCCACGGCAAGTCGATCGGGCTCTTTCCGACGCTCTACGCCGGCGCCTTCGCCGTGATGGCGGTCCCGATCGCGTGGCGATCCCGCGAGCGCGGCGCCCGCTTCGCGCGGGTCGTGCTCGTCGCCGGCCTGGCGTCCTCGATCCTCCCGAGCCTCCTTCCGGCGAGCTGGCAGAACTGGTCGTCGCCGCTGCCGCTCCGGAATCCGGAGAAGTTCGCCGTGGCGATCGTCTTCGCGCTCGCGCTGTTCGTCGCGCTCGCATGGGATCAATGGCAGCAGAGGCCCGGGCGTCTGCGCGCGGCCATCGCCGCCGGCGCCGTCCTCGCCGCCGCGGCGGTCGCGTGCGCCTGGGATCCGGCCGCGGCGGGACGCGCCGCGTTGCGCGCCGTGGGCGGCGCGCCGGAGCTCGTCGAGCGCGCGAGCGCGCACCTCGCGTCCGCGTTCGCCGAGGCCGGCCTCCTCTGGATGGCGACCGTGATCGCCCTGGGAATCCTGGCGAAGCCGGAGCGGCGCGGCGGAATCGTCGGCGCCCTTCTCCTGTTGACCCTGGTGCCCGTCCTGGCCAATCGCAAGATCGCACGTTCGTTCCGGGAGGAAGAGGTGTTCGCGCCCACGGCATTCGCCCGCTACATGAGCCGACACGATCCGCAGGGCGAGTACCGGGCGCTCGACGAGACGCTCTACCGGACGGGCTCCAAGGTCGCGGCCGATCAGTTCGAGGCGGCGCTGTCGCAGGCCGAGTTCGCGAGGCGGACGTGGTTCGACCAGTGCCACGTGCTGTTCGGCCGCGGCACGGTCTTCAACGAGGACTTCGACGTGGGCGACCTCTCGCGCGTCGAGAGCCTGCGGCGGGTGTCGGGAATGGCCAGCGGCTTCACCGACTCGGATGCGTTCTTCGGGTCCTTCTCGCTGAAGTGGGGGATCCGGTATCGCGACCAGGAGCCGCTCGCGGGCTTCGCCCCGATCGGAGGCGACGCGCTCCAGGCCTGGGACGAGCACCCGGGCGCGGAGCCCGACATCCGCCTCGCCGCGAGCTGGCAGGAGGTTCCCTCCGCCCTCGAGGGGCTCAAGGCCCTTCCGTCGCTCGCGCGCGGAGAGATCGTCCTCGAGACCGGCTCTGCGAAACGGGGGAGCGCGCGGCCCGGCACCGTGCGCGTGGTCGAGCGGCGGCCCGAGCGGCTCGAGATCGACGTCGACTCGCCCGACGGCGGCTGGCTGTTCGTGCTGCGCGCGATCTGGCCGTACCGGACGATCCTCCTCGACGGCCGACCCGTGGAGGCCGTGCCCGCGCAGCTCGCGTTCTGCGCGTTGCCGGTTCCTCCGGGCCGGCACCACATCCGGTGGGTCGAGGAGGTCCCGGGCTGGTCGGCCTCGCGGTTCGGTCCGATCCTGTTTGTCGGAGTCGTCGTCGTGGCGGGCGTGGCCGCAGCCGCGAGCAATCGCTCCGCGCGTCGCCGAGGAGGCTCTCGATGAAGCGTGTCCGGCGGGTACGGGTACGGGTACGGAACGTCGCGGCGCCGGCGGCGCTCTCCATCCTTTCTCTTCTGTGGGCGGCGGGGTGCCGGAAGGAGTCCCTGACTCCTCCCGAGGGCCCCGACGTGCGGCGTCCCGCCGCGGAGTGGCTCAAGGAGGAGCCGGTCCGGCTGCTGCGCGACTACGTCCGGATCGACACGACGAACCCCTCGCCGGGCGAGGCCGAGGGAGCGCGGTTCCTCAAGGAGTTCTTCGATTGCGCGGGCATCGCGAACGAGATCGTCTGTCCGTCTCCGGGCCGCTGCAACCTCCTCGCGCGGCTGCCCGGGAAACGGCGCCGGGGCGCGATCCTGCTCCTCAACCACATCGACGTCGTGGAGGCGTACGCACCGCTCTGGACCGACTCGACGCCATTCGGGGGGGACATCAAGAACGGTTTCCTCTACGGCCGCGGGGTCTACGACATGAAGTCGCTCGCGATCGCGGAGGCGCTGGCCATGCGGCGGCTCAAGGAGCGCGGCATCGTGCCGGAGTCCGACGTGCTCTTCCTCGCGGAGGCCGACGAGGAGGTCGAGCAGCGCTGGGGCTCCCGCTGGCTGCTCGAGAATCGTCCGGAGTGGTTCGAAGGCGTGACCAACGTCCTGAACGAGGGCGGCAGCAACGAGATGATCCTGCGAAGCGTGCGCTACTGGGGGATCGAGACCATCCAGGCCGGCTACGCTCTCGCCGAGCTCGAGTCGGACGCGCCGCCGGCGCTCGAGGCCGTCGCGAAGCGTTTCCAGACCGTGGACGGTCCGGTCGTGGAACCCCACCCCCACGTGGTCATCGGGTTCGACATGCTGGCCGACCACCTGGCGAGCCCGCTGACGGACCCGATGCGGCACCTCGACCGGGTTCGCCAGAACAAGGCCGAGCTCAAGATCCTGCCGGACCGCTACGGCGCCTTCCTGGAGGCCCGGATCCACTGGATCGGTCCCTACCCGTACCCGCCGAGCAAGCCGACGGGTTCCCGGGCGTATGCGGTCATCTCGGTCCCCCCCGGCCTCGATCCCCGGCCCTATCTCGCTCCGATCCTCGACGGCCTTCCCCCCGGGGTTCGGGTCATCCGCACCTCGATCGGAGGCCCGACCGGCGCGAGCCCCTATCCGACTCCGCTCACCGACGCCCTGAAGCGCGTCACCGAGGCCTACTTCCCGGGGACGCCCTTCGGCCCGATGCCGACGTTTGGCGGTTTCACGACCTCGATTCTGTTTCGCCAGAGGGGATTCCCGACCTACGGGTACTCGCCCATCGGGATGAACATCACCGACTCCTCCCGACGGCACGGCCTCGACGAGCGCGTTTTCCTGCGGGACTACCTGATCGGTTGCGCGATTTACGCCGATAGCCTGGAAGAGTTCGTGACCGAGCGGCCGCCCGCAGAAGTGTCACAGGCACCCCGGGGAAACTGACAATTCCTGGCATTTCAAGAGCTGAACACTTTCGGCAAGTCTCTGAATCGATTGATCTTACAGGCCTCCATGCATGGCCCCAGGCTTGCTACATAGGGGGCCGGAGATCGAAGAAGAAACCTAACTTAGGAGGGAAGATGAAGAAGCGGGAATCCGGTTTTACCCTGATCGAGCTGCTGATCGTCATCGCGATCATCGGCATCCTGGCGGCCATTGCGATTCCGAACCTGTTGAATGCGGTGCAGCGCGGCAAGCAGAAGCGCTCGATGAGCGACATGCGCGCCCTGGCGACCGCGGTCGAGGCGTACGCCGTCGACAACAACCAGTACCCGGCTGCGACCTGCCCGAACGGCGTGTACACCGCCACGGGAACCGCGCTGACCTCGGCGAGCTTCTCGAACCTGTCGCCGACCTACATCGCGGATCCTCCGCGCAAGGACGGCTGGCAGCGGTTCTACCTGTACTCCCTGTCGAGCGACAGCCAGCAGTACAACATCCGCAGCCTCGGACGTGACGGCGTCGTGACGACGATCGCCTGCGGCACCACGACGAACTTCAACGACGACATCCTCTACAGCAACGGTACGTTCCTGCAGTGGCCCGAGGGTAGCCAGAACTAATACCTCGTCAAAAATTGGTAACACGAGCGGCCCCGAGAAATCGGGGCCGCTCTGTTAAGGAGCCTCGGATGAGGAAGCGGGAGTCCGGTTTTACGCTGATCGAGCTGCTGATCGTCATCGCGATCATCGGAATCCTGGCCGCGATCGCGATTCCGAACCTGCTGAATGCGGTTCAGCGAGGCAAGCAGAAGCGGTCGATGGCCGACATGCGCGCGCTGGCGACCGCGGTCGAAGAGTACGCGGTCGACAACAACCAGTATCCGACGGCGGCCTGTCCGGGCGGCGCCTACACGAACGGGAGCTTCAGCGATCTGACCTCGGCGAGCTTCTCGAACCTCTCGCCGACGTACATCGCGACGGCCATCCGCAAGGACGGCTGGGGGCGCTTCTTCGCGTATGCGTTGTCCTCGGACAGCCAGCAGTACGCCATCCGGTGCAACGGACGCAACGGCCAACCGCAGGGCGGTTTCACGTGCGGCACCACGACCAACTTCAACGACGACATCCTCTACTCCAACGGCACCTTCGTGCAGTGGCCGGAGGGCTCGCAGAACTGACGGCTTGACCGGGATCGGAAGGTTTCGTGTGCTGCGGCTCCGAGCGATCGGAGCCGCTTTCGTGTCCGGGCGCACACCGTGAAGCCGCGCGCCGCCGCAACCGTTTCGCGCCTCCCGTCGTCCAATCTCCATGCGACGCGGCGCGGGGGCGGGGTTCACCCTAATCGAGCTGTTGATCGTCATCGCCATCGTCGGACTCCTCGCGGCCGTGGCGATTCCGAATCTCATGAACGCGCTCCAGCGCGGGAGGCAGAAGCGCACGATGGCGAACATCCGCGCTCTCGCGACCGCGATCGAGGCGTACCAGGTGGACGAGGACGAGTACCCCGCCGCGGCATGTCCCTCCGGCGTCTTCGTGCTCCCGGGTCCGCGGCTCGACCAGGACTCGTTCACGGACCTCGTGCCGACCTACATCGCCCAGCCGCCCTTTCAGGACGGCTGGAGCCGCGCGATGCGATACGGGCTGCGCAACACGCGCGACGCGTACAACCTGCGCAGCATGGGCAAGGACGGAACCCTCGACGCGGCTCCGTGCGGCACGACGACCAACTTCAACGACGACATCATCTTTTCCGACGGCGTCTTCATTCAGTGGCCGGAGGGAACGCAGAATTGACGCGCGAAGAGTGAGCCATCGCGCGTCATCCCGAGGAGCGTAGCGACGAGGGATCCCGTGCTTCTCGGCATCGCGCGTCATCCCGAGGAGCATCGCGACGAGGGATCCCGTGCCTCTCCGCGATGTCGGCGATCGAGCTCGTTCGCTCGGGATGACGCGAAGGCCGCGCTAAAATAGCTCGTGCTGCTGCGCCGCCGACTCTCTTCCTGGGTCTCCGTGTGCGCGGCGCTCGCCCCCGCCGTCTACTGGCTCTGGCCCGCGCTCGCACAGCGGCGGGCGCCGTCGTTCCGGGACCAGGGGGACTTCTTCTACCCGCTCAAGCTCTACACCGCGGACCGCCTCCGCTCGGGACAGATCCCTCTCTGGAACCCGCTTTCGGGGGCGGGGGAGCCCTGGCTCGCCAACGGGCAGTCCGGCGTCTTCTATCCGCCGAGCCTGCTGTTCCTCCTGCCCTCGCCGGCGCTCGCCGCGGCGCTCTTCTTGCTGCTGCACTACGCGATCGCCGTCTGGGGGGCCCGCCGATTTCTCAAGGAGGAGACCGTCTCGGACGCGGGCGCCCTCTTCGGCGCCGCGGCCTTCGCGGCCGGCGGTTACGCCGCTTCGCTGTCGACGTATTGGAACCACTTCGGCGCCTTCGCCTACCTTCCGGGCATCGCGTCGGTGGCGCGCGGAGGACTGCGGACTCGCGGCGCGATGCTCGGGCTCGCGGCGCTCGTCGGTCTGCAGGCGATGGCCGGCAGCCCGGAGATGTCGTTCGCTTCGATCGCGCTCGCCGCCGTCCTCGCGCTCGCTCCGCGCCGCGAGTTTCCGGATCCCCTCGTGGCGCTGCCGCGCTCCGTGTCGGTCCGGCGACTGGCGGCGGGAATCGCGCTCGGCCTCGCGCTCGCCGCCTGGGTGCTCGCGCCGATGGGAGAGCTCGCGCTCCGGTCCGACCGCCGCCATCCGCTGCCCACGGCCGTCCGCGACTTCGGGGACCTCGGCGCGAAGGCCGCGCTCTCCGCGGCCGGCTTCGGAGGACCCGCCGGCGCCGGCGGTTACCTCGAGTCGCTCTACGCGGGACCCCTGATCCTCTTCGCGGCGCTCGCGGCGTTTCTCGAGGGACACCGGCGCCGCCTCGCCGGAATCCTCGCCGCGTTCGCGCTCGCCGGCATCGTCCTCTCGATGCACGGGCCTCCGGGGAGCTGGCTGCGCTCGCTGCCGCCGTTCGACCGCGTTCGCTATCCCGCCAAGTGGCTCGCGTGGACCGTCTTCGGGGCGGCGATGCTCGGCGGACTCGGCGTCGACGGCCTTCGCTTCGGCACGGCGGAGGCGGCGCGGCGGGTGCGGATCGCCGCGGCGGCGGCGATGCTGGCCGGGGTTGCGGTCTGCGCCGTCTCGCCGCAGCCGCTTCCGGTCCGGCTCGCGTCCGCGGCCGGATGCGCGGCGCTCGCGCTCACCGCTCTCTGGATTCCGCAATCCCGGAGCCCGGCGCTGGGAGCCGCGCTCGCCGGCGCCGCGGCGGCAGGGCTGGTCGTCGCGCTCGCGCTGGCTTCCGCGCGGCTCCCGCGCTTCGCTCCGGAGGAGGCGCTGCGGGCCTGCCCGACCGTGATCGAGCCGTTGTCGCACACCGCGGGCCGCGTGGTCACGCCGCCGATGGACACGCTGTGGGGTTGGGTGCTGCGCGACGACCGCTTCGACGGCAGCCTGCTGCGCCGGCAGCGCGAGGCGCTGCTCGGCTACACCAACCTGACGTGCCGGGTGCCCACGCTGCGGACGGCGGCCCCGCTCAAGACGGCCGGCGCCGCGGCGATCGAGGAGTCCGTCGGCCCCGCCGAGGACGCTCTCCCGGCCGGCGCCGCCGGCGCGCGCGTGCTCTGGACCCCGGTGCCGCCGGCGCGTCTCCCGTCGCGCCACATGGAAGACTTCTACCGCGCGCCGCTTGCGCCGTACCGCCCGCGCCTCTCGTTCTTGAGCGGATACCGCATCGAGCCGGACGCGGAGCGCGCGTGGCAGCGCGTCGCGGCGGGGGAGATCGACCCGACGAAGGACGTCCTCCTCGACCGCCGGCCGGAGCCGGACCCGCGGGGCGAGCTCGGCAAGCCGATGATCGTGGCTCGCCTGGCGGAGGACGCGCCGGAGCGCGTCGTCGCGGAGGTCACGACCGCGAATCCGGGAATCCTCGTCGTGATGGACCTCCATTACCCGGGCTGGATCGCCGAGGAGGAGGGGCGGCGGCTGCCGCTCCTGCGCGCGGACGGGTACTTCCGCGCCGTCGCGCTGGCCGCGGGAACGCACCGTGTCGTGTTCCGCTACCAACCGCTCGCGTTCTACGCGGGCGCGGCGGTATCGGTCCTGTCGCTGCTGACGATGCTGGCCCTCTGGAACGCGGGGGAGCCGGCGGCCTCGAGGGCCCGGCGGCGATGAGCGTCGCGAGCGTCCCGCTTCAGGATCTCGGAGCGTTCGGCGCCGTCATCGCGGCGCTCGTCGGGCTCCTCTTCGGCAGCTTCCTGAACGTCGTGGCGCACCGCCTGCCGCGCGACCTCTCGATCGTCTCGCCGCCGTCCCACTGTCCCTCCTGCGGCGCGGCGATCGGCGCGCGCGACAACGTCCCGGTCCTCTCGTGGATCCTGCTCCGCGGACGCTGCCGCTCCTGCAAGGCGCGGATCTCCGTCCGCTATCCCGCGATCGAGCTCGCGAACGGCGTTCTCTGGGTCCTGGCGTATTGGAGGGCGCCGAGCTGGGGCGACTTCTTCTCCGGCGCGCTCCTGTGCTCGTCCGGCCTCGCGCTGCTCGCGATCGACGCCGAGTTCCAGATCCTGCCGGATCTCATCACGCTTCCCGGCATCGCCGTGGGGATCGGCCTGTCGTTCGTTTCCGTCCTGCGCACGCCGCTGGCGGCGGTGCTCGGCGCCGCGCTCGGCGCGGGGGCGCTCTGGCTGCTGGCCTTCGCCTACGAGAAGATCGCGAAGCAGGAGGGCATGGGGCTCGGCGACGTCAAGATGCTCGGGATGATCGGCGCCTTCCTCGGTCCGGCCGGGGTCCTCGTCACGGTGCTGCTCGCCTCGCTGTCGGGCAGCGTCGTGGGGATCGCGCTCATCCTCGCGAAGGGCGGCAGCGGCAAGACGAGGCTCCCGTTCGGCGTCTTCCTCGCGCTCGGGGCGGTCGCCGCGTGGTTCTTCGGGGCGCCGCTCGTGGCGCGCTACAGGAGCCTCTGGCCGTGAGGACGGCGCGATGAAGGCCGTCGAGCGCGAGGGCGCGGGCTCGCCAGAGGGCGGGCACGCACGCGAGGGCGAGCGTACGAAGGTCCCGCGGTCCTTCCGCCGGGAGTCCCGGTGGTTCCTCTGGATCGCTCTCCTGCTGATCCTGTTCCTGAATTTCCTGACGCTCCTCTTCTTCCGCGACGCGGTCGCGTGGGGGAACCAGGAGGTCGAGCGGCGCGCGGACTCGATCCTCCGCCAGGTGGCGCTCTCGACCGCCCGGGTGGACGGCGGCGAGGAGGCGACGCAGATCGGCGTGCTCGAGCCGGACGTCCTCTGGCTCGCGATCTACAACGCGCGCGGACACCGGATCCAGGTGTTCGGACGGGGCTCGTCGGAGGCGCCTCTGCTGCTTCCGGGCACGCGGCCGGCGCAGGGCCAGGTCGCGCACGAGTGGACGCCGCAGGAGTCGGTCCGCGCGACGCTCGACGCGGGCGAGCGGTTCTTCGTCCTGACCCTGGACCCCGGCGCCGGCCACCCGCTGCGCGACTACGCCCGCAAGCTCTCGCTGTTCGTTCCGCTCGCGGCGGCGGCGCTCGTCGTGCTCGCCGGGTTCTACCTGCGCTCGCTGCTCGCGCCCTACGAGCGTCTGCTCGAGGCCGCGGGAGACGCGCCCGCGAACTTCGACGATCCGCAGCACGGCGACGAGCGCGATTTCCTTCTCGGGCGCTTCGAGAGCTCGATCGCCGCGTTGCGCGAGAAGGAGAAGGAGCTCGAGCGGCTCGCGCGGCGCGAGAAGGAACGGGCCGACGACCTCGAGACGGCGGCGCGGACCCTCTCCCGCAACCTGCCGACGGGCCTGCTGTCGGTGGACCCCGAGGGGCGCGTCGTGGAGCTCAACGAGGCCGGCCGAGAGATCCTGCGCCTCGGCCGGGACTGCCGCGGCGAGCCCTTCCCCGAGGTCCTTTCGGAGGCGCCGGACTTCCGCGTGCTGCTCGGCGAGGTCCTCGAGCAGCGCGTGGTCGCGGGACGGCGCGAGGTCCACTGGAGCCATCCGCCCGAGCCGGAGCGGATCATCGGCGTGACGGCGACGCCCGCGCAGGGCGCCGACGGGCGCTTCCTCGGCGCGGTCGCGCTCTTCTCCGACCTGACCGAGATCCGGCGGCTCGAGGGCCGCGTCGCGCTGGTGCGTCACCTCGCCGACCTGGGCCAGGTGTCCGCGGGCGCCGCGCACGAGTTTCGCAACGCCGCCGCGGCCATCGACGGGTTCGCGGACCTCGCGCTGCGCTCCCCCGACCCCGTGCGCTCCGCCGAGTACGTGCGCGCGATCCGGCAGGAGGCGCAGGAGATGAGCCGGGTCACCAGCGACTTTCTCCTCTTCGCGAAGCCCGAGGGCTTCGTGCCCGAGCCGGTGGACCTCGGCGCGGTGGCGGAGGCCGCGGCCTCGGAGACCGAGCGGTCCTATCCGGGCGTGACCGTGAGCCGCGCCGACGATCGGTCGGCGGAGGTCTCGGGCTCCGCCCTCCTGCTGCGGCGCGCGATCGTCAATCTGCTGCGCAACGCCGTGGAGGCCACGCCCGCCGCGAAGCGCGGTGCGCCCGACGCGATCGCGCTCTGGGGAGGCCGCGGCCCGAAGGAGGTCCGGCTGTCGATCGGCGACCGCGGGCCCGGCGTGGCGCCCGCCGAGCGCGAGAAGATCTTCCTGCCCTTCTTCTCCTCGAAGCCCGGAGGCTCGGGATTCGGCCTGGCGATCGTCGCCCGGATCGCGGAGCTCCACGGCGGGACCGTGGACGTGACCGAGCGCGAAGGGGGAGGAGCGGTGTTCACGCTCCGCCTGCCCGCCGGAGCGGAACGCGGCCGCTCCTGAAGCCTGGACCCTAGAACTCGGCGTGCAGTCGCGCGCCCAGGACGTGAGCCGGCCCTCGGTCGCTGTTGTAGGCCGGGCGCCAGACGAACTGATACCCGAGCGCGAGCCAAAGGTGCGGGATCAGCGCGGCCTGGTAGTAGAGCTCGGCGATCGTCTCCGGCCCGTACGAGAGCCGGCCGTCGCCGATCATGAATCCGTAGCCGCCGGCCGCGAGGTAGTCCCGGTGGTCGCTCGAGAGGCCGTCGACGATGAACGCGATCCCGGCCTCGTCGTCCGCGCGGCCGGGAACCGCTCCCTTCCAGAGTCCGCCGGCCGTGAAGGATCGCTCGATCTCCGCATACGCCCACGCCTCGTTGTGCCCGTCGTTCCAGCTTCCCCTCAGGAACAGCCCCCACGCGCTTCCCACGGCCTGCTCCAGGTTGACGACGAAGCCCCACTTGGCGCGACCGACGCGGCGGGTCGCCGTCACGTCGGGAGCCTGGCCGCCCGCCTGCTCGATCGCCTCGCGGTAGTTGCCCATGTTCGCCCGGTTGTAGAAGAGAAGCAGCCGCGCCGCGCCGGGTTTCCCGTCCACTCGGTAGCGGCGCTCGAGCTCCGCGCTCAGGGCGTACGCATGCAGAAGATCCGTGTCGAACTGGAGCCCGTTGGCGACCTCCGGCTCCGTGGTGGCGGCGAAGCGCGCTGCCCAGTCCGGACCGTCGCGCTCGATGACGAAGCCCCATGTGTAGCCTCGAGTGTCCGCCGAGTAGTCCCAGGCGCCGGCGGTCCAGTCCGCCCAGTTCAGGAACTGCGTTCGCGGATCGTGGGAGTAGGTGTTGCCGTCGAAGAAGTCGCCGATGCCGAACTTGCCGACCGTGAGGGTCCATCGCGAAACGGGCCTCTTGCCGCCGAGCTGATTGGCGTCCTCCTCGACGGGCTCGGTCTCGGATCCGACCGCGAGCGTCTGGCGCAGCATCAGGCGCCCGAGGTAGATGCGCGGCTGGGCGTCCCCGACGCGGAACGCCTCGCCGTTCGGGAACCCCGCGACGCCGAGCGTGTGGCTCAGGCCGCTGCCCCCGGAGAGCTCCGGGTTGACGTAGAGCTCGGCGCCCTTCCAGAGCCGGGCCCCCAGGAAGAGCGTCGAGGTGACGGTGGTCTCGTGCTCGGAATCGGGGCTCAGGCTGTTCCTGCCCGAGTACGGCGCCTCGAAGCTCGGATGAAACTGCGTCACGGTGGTGAGCTGAAAGTGCAGGTCGAACCTCGGCTCTCCCGGCGGCCCGGCGTCCACGGCGACGGGCGTCTCCTGCGCCACGGCGAGTCCGTTCGAGAGGGAGAGGACGAACGCGAGAAGAGCGAGATAGGGCAGCCTCCGTCGCACGTGCAGCCTTCCTCGCCGAGCCCTAGTCTTCCTGGTCGTGCCCGGTGTGCAGCGAGAGCTCGTCGGCGGCCGCCTCGAAGTGGAACAGTTGCCCGAAGCGGCCCCAATTGACGATGGAGCGGAAGAGCTCGGCGACCGAATGGCCGGGGAGTCGCTCTCCCAGGAACGCGCGGACCTCGTCGCCGGAGCGCCGCACGTCGGGCTCCGCGGCCAGGTAGCGGACCAGCGCGGCGAAGATGCCGAGCGTCAGGACTCGCTTCCGGAAGAGCAGGCGCTTCTCGGCCTGGGGCGCCGCCACCATCTCGCGCCCGAGCGCCGTCATCTTCACGAGATCCCCGGGCGTCTCGGCCAGCGCCAGCATCTCCGCGGCCTTCACGACCGCGATGGTGTGGCCGAAGTCGTACGCGGTGATGGCGTCGAGCTCGAAGAGGTCCTGCTCGCCGCCGTGGTCGCTCAGGATCTCGAGCAACCCGAGGATCTCGCTGGGCCGCACGTCGGGGATCGGACGGATCGGCCCGACCGCGGGGCGGCCGCCGATCGGGCTGGCCGTGATGGGCTTCTCCTCCGGCAGGTGGATCCCGGTCACGATGTCGTGGATCTCCTCGACCATGCGGAGGAACTCGGGATGCCGGTATTCGCGCGGGTGCGGCAGGGTGTTGACGATCTCCTGCCGGATGGTTCCCGGGTTGGCGCCGAGGATGACGATCCGGTCTCCGAGGTAGACGGCTTCGTCGATCAGGTGGGTAATCATGAGAATGGACGAGAGCCCGCTCGCGCCATCCGACCAGAGGCGGTAGACCTCCGCGCGAAGCGACTCGGCCGTCAGCACGTCGAGGGCCGAGAACGGCTCGTCCATGCAGAGCAGCTCCGGCCCGCCGACGAGGGCCCGGGCGATCCCGACGCGCTGCTTCATGCCTCCGGAGAGCTCCTTCGGGTACGCGCGTTCGACGCCGCCGAGGCCGACGCGCTCGACTGCGGACGCAACGAGCTTGTCGACCTCCTCCTCCGGCAGCGGCTTGCCGTTCAATCCGACGCGGACGTTCTCCTCGACGGTCAGCCAGGGGAACAGCGCGAAGTTCTGAAAGACGACCGCGGCCCCCCGATGGATCCCGGTGAGCGGCTCGCCGTGCTCCTCGACCGTGCCCGAGGTGGCCGGGATCAGGCCGATCAGGATGCGGAGCAGCGTCGACTTGCCGCAGCCCGAGGGGCCCAGAACGGCGACGGTCTCGCCCTTGCGCACCGAGAAGTCGACGTCTTTCAGGACGACGTGCTCGCGCCCCGCCTCGTCGGCGTAGGTCTTCGTCACGCCGATGGTCTGGGCGATCGGCGGCTCGGGCAGGGTCTGCGGGCTGGCGGAGTCCACGGTTCGTCGTCGGTCAGCGGTTCAACGGTTGAGAGCGTATTTCGATTCGGCCAGGCGGTACAGCGGCCGCCAGACCGCTCGGTTCAGGAGGATCAGCGCCGCGGACATCGTGAGGACCCCCGCGGCGAGCAGCGGGAAGTTCGCCGTCAGCGTGGCGTGCGTGATGGTGGACCCGAGTCCGAAGGTCTGGAGCGTGCGCCCCTGGTAGGTCAGCGTCTCCGCCACGATGGAGGCGTTCCAGGCGCCGCCCGCGGCCGTGATCAGGCCGGTCACGAGATAGGGAAACACGGCGGGGAGGAAGAGCTTCTTCCACCGCTGCGCTCCCACCAATCGATAGGTCTCCGCCGCCTCCTCGAGGTCGTGCGGAACGGCGCTCGCCCCGGCCAGGACGTTGAAGAGCACATACCACTGCGCGCCCAGAAGCATCAACACGGACGCGATCACGGAGAACGGGACGCGGCAGGCGAGCATCGCGGCCGTCGCGAGAGGAAAGATCATCGGCGCCGGAAAGGACGCCACCAGCTGCACGACGGGCTGCAGCCGCCGCGACCAGACCGCGGAGCGCCCGATCAGGATTCCCGCCGGCACCGTCCAGACCACCGCCAGGGCGAGCGCGCCCGCGGTGCGGAGGAAGGTGGCCCCCAGGGCCGCGGCGAGGATCGCCCACTCCGGACCCGGGACCGAGGCGAGGAGCCGGACCAGGTGCACGGTTCCCCAGGCCGCCGCGACGCCGAAGCCGGCCGCCGCCACCAGGAGGAGAGCTCGCCGCAGCCGGGCCGGCGCGCCTCCGTCCACCGCGGCCACGGCGCTCGCCGCGTGCGGCGCGAGAACGGCGTGGCTCGCCCTCGCCTGTGTGATCTGGCTCCGCGCGCTGCGAAGCCGCCGCATCAGGGGGGAGCGCCGGAGAAGGTCGAGGACCCAGGACCGCGGCTTCTCCGCCGAGGCGAGCTCCTCGAGCCGGAAGCGCTGCGACCAGGCGACGAGCGGCTTCCAGAGGAGCTGGTCCACCGCGAGGATCATGATCGCCATCGCGACGATGGCCCAGAGCATGGCGCGCCGGTCGCCCTTCTCGATGGCGACGGCCATGTAGGAGCCGACGCCGGGCAGGCGAAAGTCGCGGTTCCCCAGGGTGAACGCCTCGTTGACGGTCAGGAAGAACCAACCTCCGGCCATCGACATCATCGAGTTCCAGACGAGGCCGATGACGGACGAGGAGACCTCCACGGTGCGGAAGGTCTTGAACCATCCGAAGCGGTGGATCCGGGAGACCTCTCGGAGCTCGGTGGGGATCGAACGGAGCGACCCGTAGAACGAGAACACCATGTTCCAGACCTGGCCGGTGAAGATCATGAGGACGCAGGCGAGCTCGAGGCCCACGTTGGAGTGCGGGAAGAGCGCGACCATGCCGAGGACCAGGCCGGGCAGGAACCCGAGCACCGGAATCCCCTGCCCGATGTCGAGAAGGGGAATCATGACGCGCTCGGCGCGCTTGGAGTGCGCGGCCACGGTTCCATAGACCAGCGTGAACAGGAGCGAGAGGACGTAGGCGGCGAATCCCCGCGACAGGGAGAGCAGCGTGTACACCGGGAGCGCGCGGGGGCTCAGGTCGATCGGGGTCGCCGTCCGGATCGGCGCGTTCCATCGCTGCGCGAGCGCCACGACGCCCGCGATCAGCGCGGCCAGGGCGGCGATCAGGAAGAGATCGACGGCGAATCCGCCGGCGCCGCGCAACGGCGCATCCGCCTCGGCGCGGACCTCGTCCGAGGCGAGGCGTGGGAGGAGGATCGGCACGGCTGCGGATTATTGTGGCTTCGCGCCGCCGCCGCAATCCGAAACGGGACGCTACGCCCCGAGGCCTTCGCGCCGACTCAACGGGGGGAGGAGTTGCTCTTCGGCTGCGCCGCCAGCATCGTCTTGAACGTCTCCTTGTCGATCGCCCGCTCGAGCGCCTCGTCGCCCTCGACGACGCCGTTCTTGACGAGCTCCGTGAGCGACTGATCCATCGAGATCATTCCCTTGCTCTTCCCGGTCTGGATCTGATTGTTGATGTTGGAGGTCTTGCCCTCGCGGATGGAGTTCGAGAGGGCGGTCGAGCCGAGCAGGATCTCGAACGCGGGGACGCGCCCGCCCCCCTTCTTGCGGAGGAGCTGCTGGGCGACGACCCCGCGGAGCACCTCGGAGAGGACGATCCGCACCTGCTCCTGCTCCTGCGCGGGGAACGCATCGATGATGCGGTCCACGGCCTTGGCCGCCGAATTCGTGTGAAGCGTGGCGTAGACCGCGAGGCCGGTCTCCGCGGCGGTCAGCGCCATGCGCATCGTCTCGAGGTCGCGCATCTCGCCGACGAGGAGCGCGTCGGGGTCCTCGCGGATGGCGGCCTTGACGCCCTCGGCGAAGCTCGGGACGTCCGGGCCGATCTCGCGCTGCGTGAAGATCGCCCTGTCGTTGGTGTGGATGAACTCGATCGGGTCCTCGATCGTGATCACGTGGTGGGCGAGCCGCTTGTTCATGCGGTCGAGGATCGCGGCGAGCGACGTGGACTTGCCGCTGCCGGTGGGCCCGGTCACGAGGATCAGCCCGCGCTGGACCGCGTAGAGGCTGGCGACCGGCGCCGGGAGATTGAGATCCTCCGCCGTCGGGACCCGCGACGGGATGAGCCGGAACACGGCCGCGGATCCGCGCTCCTGGCGGAGGAGGTTGACGCGGAATCGCGCCTCCTGGCCCATCTGGTAGGCGTAGTCGATGTCCCCGGTCTCCTGGAAGGTCCTCCAGAGCTGCGGCGGCGTGATCGGCCCGACCAGGTTGTAGAAGTCGCCCTCGGAGAGGACGCGGTAGCGCATGCGTTCGAGCTCTCCGTCGAGGCGGATGATCGGCGGCGAGCCGACCGAGAGGTGCAGGTCCGAGCCCGAGCGCTTGGGCAGGATGGCGAGGAAGCGGTCGATGCGGTTGCCGCCCGCGGCAGCCGGCGCGGGCGCGCCCTCGAGATCGGGCCTCGCCGGAGCGGGAGTGCTCAAGCGGTCGCCCCTTCCTCGGCCTGGAGGAACGGCTCCAGCGCCTCCTTGCGGGTCGCGCGGTCGTAGGCGACGCGCGGATCGATCGTGCCGTCCTGGACGAGCTGGAGGAGGGCGCCGTCCATGAGGATCATCCCCGAGCCGGCGCCGGTCTGGATCGCGGTCGGGATCTGGAACGTCTTGGCGTCACGGATGAGGCCGCCGACGTTGGGCGTGTTGCGGAGGATCTCGTAGGCGGCGACGCGGCCCAGTCCGTCGCGCCGCGGCAGCAGCGCCTGCGAGATGACCGCCTTCAGCGAGTCCGAGATCATCATGCGGATCTGGCCCTGCTGGTCCGGCGGGAAGGCGTTGATGATGCGGTCGACCGTCGAGGAGGCCGTCGTCGTGTGCAGCGTCGCCAGCACGAGGTGGCCGGTCTCCGATGCCGTGATCGCGAGCGAGATCGTCTCGAGGTCGCGCATCTCGCCGACCAGGATCACGTCCGGGTCCTCGCGCAGCGACTGGCGGAGCGCCTTCGCGAAGGAGCGCGTGTGCGACGGGACCTCGCGCTGGTTGACGAGCGACTCCTTGTTGGAGTGGACGTACTCGATCGGGTCCTCGACCGTCAGGATGTGGCCGCGCTGGGTCTCGTTGATGCGGTCGACGAGCGCCGCGAGCGTGGTGGTCTTGCCGCAGCCCGCGGGCCCGGTCACCAGGATCAGGCCCTGGGAGTAGGTCGTGATCTCCCACAGGCTCTCGGGGAGCCGGATGTCGGTCAGGTTCGGGATCTCGTAGGGAACGAGCCGGAAGACGGCCGCCGGGCCCTTGCGCTGGTGGAAGAAGTTGGTCCGGAACCGGCCGAGCTCGCCGTCCTTGTGACAGAAGTCGATCTGGCGCTTCTCGTCGAGCCGCTCCTTGCGTCCGTCGACGAGGAGGGGATCGAGCCACGCCCGGACCTGCTCGAGCGAGGACGCCGGCAGGGGCAGCGGGCCCAGGCGCCCGAAAACGCGGACCTGGGGGACCGTTCCGGTGGAGATGTGCAGGTCCGAGGCGTTGACGGCGCGGGCGTGCCGGAGGAGCTCGGTCAGGCTGGGCTGCGGGTTGGCGGCGAAGTCGTGCGGCAAGAAGACCCGGCCGCTCTGCGCCTCCGCGCCGCCCTTGCCCGTGCGCTGCGCCGCGATCTGCGCGGCCTTCTCCTTCACGAGCGGATCGGGATCGACCTGGGAGATGTTGGCGAGGAGCGGCGGGATGCGCGGGTCCTCGATCTTCCCGAAGGCGTCGAGGATCTCGAGCCGCAGCTCCTTCTGCGTCTTCGCGGCCTTGTAGGCCTCGAGCAGTCCGGGCAGCGCCTTGGGCGTTCCCCAGATGCCGAGCGCCGCGGCCGCCGACAGCGACGACTCGGGGTTCTGCAGCATCTTGAGCAGGTGGGGGAGCGCGATGTCGTGCTTGATCTCCGCGAGCGCCAGCGCGGCGCGGTCGCGCAGCCACCAGTCCTCGTCGGAGAGGAACTGGATGCAGTGGGGCACGGCCTCCGGCGCGCGGATGGTCACCGCGATCGAGACCGCCAGCGCCTTCTCGACGGGGTCGTCCGAGTGGGCGCGGTCCAGGAAGGCCCGGATGAACTCGGGGCCCAGCTCCCGCAGGGCGTCCACGGCGCGGTCCTTGGCCGGCCCGTAGGTCGTCCGGAAGGTCCGCAGGAACGACTCGGCGATCTTGTGGGGCTCCTGCGTGCCGATGATCCGGGAGGCCATCGAGCGAACCTTGGGGTTCGAGTCCGAGAGCAGCGGCAGCACCTCGTCGTTCCAGCTGTTGCTCGACGCGAGCAGCGGCCCAAGGGCCGCGATGGCCGCGTCCTGGATGCGGTGGGAGTCGTTGCGGCAGTGCTTCAGGAGCGGCGCCACGTGCGACTCGCTGGGCCGCTTCATGAGCACCTGGATCGCGCGGAACCGCAGCTCCTCGTCGTCGTCGTCGAGCGCCAGGAGGGCCATCGGGCCGACCCTCGGCGAGTCGGTGGCCTCGACGATCGCGAACGCCTTCTTCCGCACCGGGGCCGCGTTGTTGGGCGTCAGCGCCTTCGCGATCCAGGGCAGGGCCTTCTCGTTCGGGACGCGTTTCAGGTAGTCGAGGGCGGCGTGGACGACGACCGGGTCCGGGTGCTCGAGAAAGTCCTTGAGCCGGTCGATGAAGTTGCCGCCGGCCAGCTGCTCGAGCGACTGCATGGTCTGGCGCCGCACGGCCTCGGTCTTCGACGCGAGGAACGGAAAGAGCGACGCCGCGGACTCCTCGTAGGGGAACTTCTTGAGCATGGCCAGGCCGCCCTGGCGCAGGGCGACGTCCGACTCCACGGCGAGCCAGGCCACGTCCTCGGCCGCGAGGTCCTGGAGCGCGGCGAGCGAGCGCAGGATCTCGTCGCGCTCGGCGTCGGTTCTCCACTTGCGGGCTCGCAGCGCGGCCAGGAAGCCTTCGGCCGCGGGCGCCCTTCGTTTAACGGGCCACATGGGTGAACAACGTGGATTCAGTGTAGGGATCGAAGCGCCGAGAGTGAAGTCGGAAGTTCGATCGCAATCGGAAGTCGACGTCGGAATTCGGAAGTCGTCAGGCGCAGCGTGTGAGGCAGATCACGCGCCGCGTGCGAGCGGACCGGAGAAGGGAAACCCATCGACAGGATGGTCCGCGAGGTCTAAAATTACGGGCATCGAAATCCAAGCGATGGGTCGGCAGAGCCCCGCAAAACGGGGCGTTTCGTGTGTTACCGCGGGTAACGAAACGCCCGCGGTCTCTCTTTTTGCGAGGGAGGATCAAAGTTGCTAAACCACGATCGCGTAGAGACTTCCCACTCGGAGGCCCCTCCGGGCACGGGAATCGCTTTAGGACGCTCCTCAATGGTCCCGTCTACGTCTTTGCTGCGAACCCGCGGGTTCACCATGCTCGAGCTGCTCATCGTGCTCGCGATCATGGGGATCCTCGCGGCCGTCGGCATCCCCTGGTTCATGAAGCTCATGCAGCGCCAGGCGCTGAAGGCCGCGGCTCACGACATCCAGACCACGCTCGCGGCGGCGCGCATGACTGCGGTCAAACTCAACGCGCCGGTCTCGGTCACGATCCTCTCGACGACGCCGCCCATCCAGTTCCAGATCGTCGAAGCGCCGCCCCCGGCGCCGACCCCGACGCTGCCGCCGAGGCTCTTGAGCCTGAACGCCAACGCGGTTCGCTTCGTCACGACTCCGATAAACACCAACGGGGCGATCGTCTTTGGTGGAGATGGAAGGATCATGGTCACGCCGCCCCTCCCTCTGCAGACTCCGCTGCAGATGATCGTGGAGGGCCCCGCGAACGGCCCGGTCCGCAACCAGATCCAGATCAATACCAACGCGGCCGGCACGGTGAAGATCGTCACTCCGGTGGACTGGCAATGAGCAGTCCCAGCGCTCTTCACCGCCGCCGCGAGGCGGGCGTCACGCTCGTCGAGCTCCTGATCGCGACGTTCCTGCTCGCGCTCATCCTGCTCGCGATCGCGCCGCTCTTCATCACCAGCGTGAAGTCGAACTACGCCGCCAACGAGTACACGAGCATCCACAACATCGCGCGCGATCGGCTCGAGCAACTGATGAGCCTGCCGTTCAACGACGCGCAGCTGGACGCCGCGAATTCGCCCTTCTCGAACGATCTCCCGCCGAACCTGCCGGACCCCAAGACCGGGGTGCCCTCGGCGACCAGTCCCGTCAACACGCTCTCGATGACCTACACCGTCACGCTGTTCCAGGAGTCCCCTCCGGTGAACCCGGGAGACAAGTGGGTCTTCCGACAGGTCGTGGCCGGCTCGGGCTGGGACTTCAAGCGCATCGACGTGACCGTCACGTCGAGCGCGTTCAACACCGCGACCGGCCTGGGCATCGGGGCCCGGACCGCGCGCGTCAGCGGGTTCATCCGCAACCCGAGCCCGGGGCTTCCATGAGCCGGACCGCTTCCAGGACCCTCGCCATCCGCCGCGCCTCCGGGCGCGGCTTCACGCGCTGCGGTCAACGCGGCTTCACGCGCTGCGGTCAACGCGGCTTCACGCGCCGCGGTCAACGCGGCTTCACTTTGGTCGAGATGATCGTCGTGACGTTCCTGCTCCTCATCGCGATGCTGGGGCTCCTCGCGGTCTTCGACGCGAGCGCGCGGATCAACAAGAGCGAGACCGACGTGGCCGACGCCCAGGGCGCGGTCCGCTACGGCATCTACCAGATGACGAGCACGATCCGCATGGCCGGGGCCGGCGGACTGTACGTGACCGAGGCCGTGGTGAACGCCAAGCCGAACGGCGCGTCGGGGATCTCGGTCTCCGGCGGCACCTCGTACAACAACGTGGCCGCGGGAACGAAGATCACCGACGCGGTGACCGGAACCGACATCCTGGTCCGGCCCGGAACCGACATGATCCAGATCCGCGGAGTCATCCGCTCGCCGCTGCTCGCGTTCGATCACCAGAGCGGGTGCTCGGCGGGCTGCGTCTCCGCCGGCGAGACGATCCTGGTCCTGCCGGTCGCCGGCGACACGACGATCGGCCAGGTCGTCAACGACGATGTCGCCCAGCGGCCGCAGTTCGCGGCGATCGACGCCTACACCTCGAGCATCACGGGCGCGGCGAACTCGATGTTCGTGATCATGGCCGACGGCGTCACCGACCTCCACGTCGGCTGCTCCGATCCCAACCCGCAGGGAGTCCAGCGTTATCCCCAGCCGCTCTACAACGTCGGGCGGCTGGTGGCCAAGACCAACCTTTCCGCCCCCGGCGGACCGCCGCTCGACGCCCGGCTCTTCAGCGCGGCGGCGGACTTCACCGACGCTCAGGCCGAGCGGATCAACGCCGAGCTGCCCTCCGACGGGCCGCTGCCGCCGACTCCGATCCAGACCGCTCACCGCGTGGGCGTGCTGGACGACATCATCTATTTCATCGCGATGCTGCCGACGGCCGGCCCCAACGCCGATCCCCAGGGCCTGCATCCCTACCTCGCCCAGGGCATCCGCCGCGGCGACAAGTTCGAGGTCACGGCCCTCGCCGACGACGTCGAGGATCTCCAGGTCGCCTACGGGGTGGACCTGAACGGGGACAACAGGGTGTCGCGGACGGGCGCGCCCAATCCGCCCTACGACACCGACACGAACTCCTCGATCGCGGTGGACCAGGACGAGTGGCGCCCCAACGTCGCCGGGGAAACGCCCTTCACCGACGGCGAGTTCCAGACCGCGCCCACGCCGCTCGGCGGGCACACCGGCGTCCCGCCCGCGGCGCACTGCCCTCGGCTCCACGCGGTGATGATCTCGCTGCTCGCCAAGGCGCACGACTCCGATCCGACCTATCGGGGGCCCGCGGCATCCGGCTACGTCTTGATGGACGTGCCCGTCTCGAGCGGGGCTCCGATCACGGCCGTGCCGGGACAGTACCGCCGCCGTGTCCAGACCCTGCGGATCAACCTCCGCAACTACTCCTTCCAGGGATGAGGTCAGAGATGCCGACGCGAGACCGCCGCAACGAACGAGGAGCCGCGCTGGTGCTGGCGATCCTGGTGCTGTCGATTTTGACGGTCATCGGGATCGCGCTGATGCTGATCACCTCGACGGAATCGCGCATCGCGGCCAACGAGTGGTCCGTCAACCGCGGCTTCTACGCGGCGGACGCCGGCGTCCGCTGGGGAACGGTCCAGCTGAACAACCCGCAGAGCTTCCTGACGCGCCCGGAGTTCGTCCCCCTGGGCGGCGGCGTCAATCTCTTCGGCAACGTCCTGTTCGGCATGCCTAGCAACCGGTACCAGCAGGGCGCCGCCGGGTTCTTCCAGACCAACGACGACATCACGGTTCGCGTCACCAACCCCGGACGCCTGGGGCGGCGTCCCTACCGCGGAGGCGTCATCAACGAGGAGGGGTCGCGCGCGCAATACATGTATGCCTTCGAAGTGCGCTCGGCGGGCTCCTCGGATCTGAACTTCGTCGCCTACTCGAAGGCCCTCGTGGCCGACGTGGAAGTCGGGCCTCTACCGGCCCGGCTGCCGTTCTGAGGGTTAGGGTTAGGAGAGTCTCGCCATGACACCAGGATCCGTTTCCGACAACGCACCCAAACGCACGTCGCGAGGACTCGTGGGTTGGGCGAGCCGCCACCGGGCGGCCGTCACCTTCCTGCTGATGTACCTCACGGCCATGCCCGCCATGCCGGACGACCGGCAGCTGCTGCAGGCCAACGCGGGCGCCAAGGCGTGGGTTCTCCTGATCCTGGACTCCTCGACGTCCATGAACGACGAGTTCTCCGACACCTACCGTCTCCCCGCGTACATGGACGACTTCGTGTACGTCGAGAACTCGGCCGCCGTCGGACCGGTGTCCTACGGCTCCAAGCTCGGCATCGCGAAGAGCGTGCTCCGCGACGTCATCGCGAAGTCGGCGACCGGCTCGGGCATCAATTGGGCCTTCTCCTATTACCGCAATCCGAAGCAGGCCCTCGGCCCGTCCAACCAGGACTCCAACCTCGATCCGATCGGCGGCGCGACCAAGACCGGCGATCCGCTCGAGAACGGCGGCCTCGAATGGCTGTACCTCGCCCAGTGCGTGTCGAACGCCGGTGGAACGTGCAATGGCGGAACGGTCGCCGGAAGCGGCTATCCGGCGGCTCAGTACCCCGACATCCAGGAGGGGCGCTTCCTGCAGTTCGGTCACAAGGTCATGCACAACTACTTCCTCGACTCGCGCCCGCCCTTCGTCGACAACAACCCGAACACCGGGTCGTGGCGCGGGGCCTTCGGTCCGCACGGCACCGGTAATCCGCTCAACACGAATCGCGGCACGGTCATCTACCGGAACACCAACGCGACGGACGGCTCGGGCAACCCGTTCGAAGTTCGCATGAGCGTCATCACCAACAACTACGGCGACAACTTCATGGTCGTGAAATTCGAGAAGTGGGGGCCGCCCGCGGTTCCCACGGCGACGGTCACGTCGACTCCGACGGTCACGGCGACGGCCACGGTCACGCTGACCCCGACCATCACCAAGACCGCCACGCAGACGAAGACCGATACGCCGACCAAGACCATCACTCCGACCAAGACGGCGACGCTCACGCCGGTGAACACGAACACTCCGTCGAAGACGCCGACGATCACCAATACGGCCACCATCACCAAGACCCCGACAGTCACGCAGACGGCGACGGTCACGCAGACTCCCACGCTGACGGTGACGGTCACCAAGAGCCTGACGCCCACGCTGACGCTCACGCCGACGCTGACGCTGACGCCGACGACGACGTTCACGCCGAGCAAGACCAACACCGCGACGGTCACCAAGACGCCGACGCTCACGGCGACGAAGACCCTGACGCCGACGATCACTCAGACGCCGACGTTCACGCTCACGCCGACCAAGACGCTGACGCCGACGGTCACTCAGACGCCCACCAAGACGCTCACGCCGACGATCACGCAGACGCCGACGAAGACGTTCACGCCGACGCTGACGTTCACGCCCAGCAACACGAAGACGCCGACGGCGACCAAGACGGCGACTCTGACGCCGACGATCACTCAGACGCCGACGATCACGCTGACGCCGTCCAAGACGAATACGCCCACGCAGACGTCGACGAAGACCAACACGCCGGTTCCGCCCACGGCGACCAACACGCCGACGGTGACGAACACGCCGGTGCCGCCGACCGCGACGAACACGAGCACGAACACGCCGATTCCGCCGACCGCGACCAACACGCCGGTCCCGCCGACCGCGACGAAGACGAAGACGCCGACGAGGACGGCGACGAACACGCCGGTTCCGCCGACGAAGACGAACACGCCGACGATCACCCGGACCTTCACGATCACGAACACGCCGGGACCGATCACGCCGACGCCGACGCCGACGGATCAGCCGGGCGGCATGATGCCGGCCAAGAGCCTCCTCCCCGCGATCGCGAACTGGTACGCGCCGGCGGTCCGGGGTCTCCTCGCCATGGCCCCGCCGCCCCCGCCGCTGCCGCCGGTCGGACCGTGCCCGGGCATCGTGGGGACCTTGCCCAAGCCGAGCTGCGCTCCGTGCCAGTACGACCCGACCCTGTTCTGTGCGTTCTTCGACACGAACGGCAACGGCGTCAAGGATCCGGGCGAGGTGGGCCCCGGCGATCTCCCGCCGCCCGGCACCGACTTCTTCACGCTGCCGGCCAGCCTGCGCGGGTTCGACGACCCGCAGGCGGATCCGGATCCGACCTACGTCAACCTGAACCAGACGATCCGCGTGAAGTACCAGCGTGCCGACCTCTACAGCTTGCCCTACGCGGACGGTTCCCACCCCTATGACACCAACAACAACGGCAACCCGCCGTGGGGCTCGTGCGTAGTCTTCGCGGCACGCGGCTGCCCGGTCGTTCCGGACGGCGACGCCGACCAGATCGCGGATTCCCTGGGCGATCGCCACAACAAGGGCATGTACGCCGCGGTGCAGGACAAGCAGCCGGTCGGCTACCGCCCCAATCAGCAGTTCCCGCTGGATGCGTTCGCGGGCAAGTCCTGCCCGCTCGACCGGCCTTCGTGCGATCCCCACGCCTCGGGCGAGGACTGCGGCGGATTCGCGCACTGGGGCGACTTCAGGTCCAACAACGGCACGAACTACTCGGGCTCCGCGCCCCAGTCGCTGGGCGGCCCGAGCGGGACTCCCTATCAGCAGGCCGAGCCTCCGGCCAAGGACAAGTGGCCGGTCGTTCCCTTCGCACGCGACTGGGCGCCTTACGACGCCGGCACCGGGGCCGACTATCCGAACCCGGGCCCGAGCTCTTCGGAAGCGATCCGCCGGCTGCTGCGGTTCGTGTCCTCCATCGTGACGTACGACTCGAGCGCTCCGGTGACGACGGCGTACAGCCTGGCGGAGTACTCGACGGAGGTCGTGGCCACGGCACCCACCACGCCCCTGGCGGGCGCGCTCGAGGACGCGTATCAGTATTTCGAGCAGAGCGTCTTCAAGACGGACTCGAATGCCATTCAGGATCCGGCCATCGACTGCCGCAACTACATCATCGTGTACATCACCGACGGCAAAGACGAATGCAACTCCGACCCGTGCAACGGCGGCCGCACGGGCGGCGGCGCGGCGGGAGATCTCTCGCAGATCCCGCTGCCGGAGAGCGTGCCCGGAGCCCGCGCGCTGGCGAATGGGATCGACCCGAGCATCCGGGTCAAGGGCATCCCGGTCAAGATCGTCGCGATGGCGAACGAAAGCGCTCCCTACTACTCGAACCTGACCTGCATCGCGGCCGCGGACCCCGAGGGCGAGGTGTTCCTGGCCTCAAACCGCGACCAGCTCGAGTCGGCGCTCGAGACGATCCTGAACTTCAAGCGCGACGCCAACTCCTTCGTCGCTCCGGCCGTTCCGGCGTTCGCCTCGGCGAGCGGCGGCCAGACCGCGGCCATCGGCGCGGTCATCCCCAGCCACTCGAACGCGGGCGGCGTGCTGTCGTCCTGGTCGATCTGGAGCGGCTCGCTCAAGGCCTTCAAGCTCGACAGCAGCGGCCTGATTCCGGTCGTCACCGCGCCGCCGAATACGCCGACGCCGGTCCCGACCTCCGGAGGTCCCACTCCGGTTCCGGCCACCCCGACGCCGGCCGGATTCAACGCGCCCCAGTATCCGGATGAGTCCAACCCCGACGACGCCGACGAGACGCTGCGCAAACCGATCTGGAACGCGGCGCGCGTCCTGGGCTACACGAACCCCGTGGCGACGCTGGCCGGCGGCGCCAACGCGGTCGCGGGCGGCGGCGGGTCCGGAATCATCCAGGTCTGGCCGGGCCGGAAGATGATCTTCACGCGCGACACCGCGGGAGCGGGCACCGTCCCGATGGCGCGCGAGGACTTCGTCCCGAACACGGGCACCTGCGCCGGCGCCTGCTTCACGGACCTCATGGGGTTCATGGGCTTCGGCGGGACCAGCGGCCCCGAGACGTTGCTGGCGACGCGGACCGTCAAGTTCCTCCGCGGCGGCGAGACGGCCACCGGGTCCTCGAACGGCATCGGACGCGACGAGATCCTGAACCAGGTCAAGCCGGGCACGATCCCGAAGATCGACCCGGTGACGAGCCCGCAGTTCTCGTACTACTACCAGGACGACATCCCCCTGCCCGGCAATCCGCCGCAGCTGGGGAACCCGACCGATGGCGGCTCGACGCCTCCGGGCTACCCCCACAAGCTCGGAGACATCTTCCACTCCGAGGCGATCGTGGTCGAGCCGCCGAAGTACTTCCAGTACCTCTCGGCGAATCTCACGCCGTCGGGGACGACGACGCCGCAGCCGTATCTCGACTTCACGAGGCGTCACGCGAAGCGCCGCCGGGTGATCTACGCCGGCTCGAACGACGGCTTCCTGCACGCGTTCGACGCGGGAGTCTTCAACGGCGACACGACCAACCTGCCGGGCGGCTTCGACCTCGGATCGGGCCGCGAGCTCTTCGCCTACACGCCGCGCGCGTCCTTCGGCGGCGGCAAGTTCCAGTCTCTCCTCGACTTCTCGCCGCAGCCGCAATACTTCGTGGACGGCTCGATGGCGCACGCCGACGTGTTCATCGATCCGGAGTTCAACGGCGCGGCCGGTCCGGATCCGACGGAGCGCGTGTGGAGGACGGTCCTCGTCGGCGGCCTGCGCCAGGGCGGCTCGGGCTACTACGCGCTCGACGTCACCCAGCCGGACGACATCGACGAGAACACGTCCAACGCGACCTACGGGGAAATGACCGGCTCGAAGACGAGCGCGCCGGGCTGCCTCGACGGCACCGGCGCGAGCTGCACGGCCGGCGCGACCAGCAGCCGCCCCTATCCGGCGGTGATGTGGGAGTTCACGGACAACCCGGGCGCTGCGTGCAGCGACGGCTGCGGGTCCGGTCCGGGAGGCCTGCCGGCCCCGGCCCTCGGCGAGACCTGGTCCCGTCCCGTGATCGGGCGCGTCAAGGTCATCACCGACCCCATCCTGAACACGTTCGAGGACCGCTACGTCGCGTTCTTCGGCGGCGGGTTCGACCCGAGCCTCGACGTGGCCGACGACCCCGTCGCGACGACGGTCGGCCGCGCCTTCTACATGGTCGACGTCGAGACCGGCAACATCCTCTTCAAGACCTCCGAGGGCATCGACGGCAACGGTTCCAGCGTCAACTTCGGGCCGATGCCCGCGCCGCCGGCGGCCGCCGACTACAACGACGACGGCTACATCGACGTGGTCTACATCGGAGACACGCGGGGTCACATGTGGCGCATCGACGTCACGCCGGACGCGTCCTCCGGGCGCGGCGTGCTCGACTCGACCGACGGGCAGCTCCACAACTACGTGCCCTTCGAGCTGTTCGACACGTGCCGCGACGTCGATCCGAAATTCCAGAAGACGCCGCCGAAGACCGGCCTGAACTGCGTGCAGCCCATCTTCTACGAGCCGGGCATCGTGTACCTGGGCGGCGCGAGCGCTCCGCCGGCGCTGGGGATCGCGTTCGGAACCGGCGACCGCTCCGAGCTGACGCGTGCGGCCGTGACCGACGGCCAGCCGACTCCGACTTTCGAGTACAACGGGTTCTACTACGTCATCGACGGCGGCTCGAACGCGACCACGATGGGCCGCAATGACCTGATCGACCTCACGCTCGTGGCCAACGGCGGTACGAACCCCTGCCAGCCGTACGATCCGGCGGTCTGCGGCCTGACGGGCTTCGTCCTCGACTACGAGTCGGAGCGCGAGAAGACGACCACCACGGCCTTCTCGACCCTGGGAGAGCTGTCGGTTCTGACGTACACGCCGGCGTCGGTCAGCCCCTGCGCCACCAATGGGAACTCGTTCCGTTACCGGTTCTTCTACCTGACCGGGCAGCAGGGCTACACGACCTCGGACTACGGCGGATACCGGCAGTACGTCAGCGACAAGTTCGCCTCGGCCGGCCAGTCGGTGGCGCCCAACGGCGATATAATCGACACCACCTTGTACTCACAGGGAATTCACCAGGAAGTGACCCCGGCGTCGCTCCAGACGATCCAGAACAACTGGAAGGAACAGCAGTGATGCGTCTCCGCATGGGCCTCGCCGCCGCGCTCCTCGTGGCCTCGGCGGCGGCGGCCCTCGCGGCCGACGACGTGGTCGTTCTCAAGGGCGGCTCGGTCATCCCGCTCAAGCAGCCGTGGGTCCGCAAGGGCAACACGGCGTACCTGACGAAGAAGGACGGCACGGTCCTCTCGGTCTCGGTCTCGGAGATCGACCGTGACGCGACCGACGCCGCGCGTGCCCGCGCCGCCGCGCCGAAGGCCGGAGAGACCAAGTCCGAGGCGGCCCCCGCGACCCCGGCCGACGCGGCGCGCGCCAAGGAGGACACGGCCAAGGCGCGCGTCCGAATCACCGACGCCGACGTCTCCCACCCGATGGATCTCTCGGATCCCGCCGCGGGAGGAAAGGACGACAAGGACAAGAAGGACCTGGCCCCGGGCTCCGCCAGGGTCGAGATCTCGACCTTCGACCAGAAGAAGGAAGGCGACGCGCTGATCGTCTCCGGCAAGCTGCGCAATCCAACCCAGGAGCTCGCCGAGAACGTCCGCCTGAACGTGATCGTGCTCGACCCGAAAGGAGAGCCGATCCAGTCGGGTTTCGCGTCCCTCTCGAACGGGGAGATCGAATCCGGAATGGAGGTCGATTTCCTCGTCAAGATCCCGGTCGGCGACAAGACGCCGGCAACGGTCCGCTTCGCGCCCACCTGGGCCGGCCCCAAGCCCGCCCAGCCCGCGAAGGGAGCGAAGCCGCCGAAGATCGGCGCTCCGAGTCAGGCCGCGGCCTCCAACCCCTGATCTCGCCCCGCTCGGAGTCGAACCGGCCTTCGCCGGTCTTCCGTTTCCAATCCAAAATCCAAAATCTAAAATCTAAAATCACGTCATGCCGCGCATCCTGATCGTCGAGGACAAGGGCTCGCTGCGCGCGGTGCTCGAGGAGATGCTCAAGGCGGAGGGCCTCGACGTCACCGGCGTCGAGACCGGGTCCCAGGCCGTGGAGAAGCTCCGCGCGGGCGAGCGCTTCGACCTGGTGCTCACCGACTGGAAGCTGCCGGGCGCGAACGGCCTCGCGGTCCTCGACGCCGCGGTCGAATCCGACCCCACGCTCCCGGTCCTCATGATGACGGCGTTCGGCTCGATCGAGACCGCGGTCGAGGCCATGAAGCACGGCGCCGAGGACTTCATCACGAAGCCCGTCGACCCCGACCTCTTGCGGCTGATGGTCCGACGTTGCATCGAGCGGCGCAGCCGGTCCCGTCAGTCGCTGCTCTTCGCGGAGGCGCAGTCGCGCTTCTTCCCGCCGATCGTCGGCGACTCGCCGGCGATCCGCACCGTCCGAGCCGAGACCGAGCGGGTCGCCGCCACGGACGCGACGGTCCTGCTCGAGGGGGAGAGCGGAACGGGCAAGGAGCTCTTCGCGCGGGCCATCCACGCGCTCTCCTCGCGGCGCGGCGCGCCGTTCATCGCGATCAACTGCGCCGCGATCCCCGAGACTCTCCTCGAGAGCGAGCTCTTCGGACACGAGCGAGGCTCCTTCACGGGAGCATCGGCCCGCCGGCTCGGCAAGTTCGAGCTGGGGGACACCGGCACGCTCTTCCTCGACGAGATCGGCGAGCTCTCGCCCGCGACGCAGGGGAAGCTCTTGCGCGTGCTCCAGGAGAGGTCCTTCCACCGCGTGGGAGGAACCGTGCCGATCACCGTCGACGTGCGGATCATCGCGGCGTCGAACCGTCCCCTCGAGAAGTTGGTGGCCCAGGGCGCGTTCCGGGAGGACCTCTACTATCGCGTGCGGGTCTTCCCGATCCGCATCCCCGCGCTCCGCCACAGGCCCGAGGACGTCGATCCGCTCATCGACTGGTACATGGAGCACTTGCCGACGGAGCTCGGCAAGAAGCCGGTCCGGCTGACCGACGCGGCCCGGCAGCGGCTGCGCGCCTACGACTGGCCGGGCAACGTGCGCGAGCTGCGCAACTGCCTCGAGCGGGCGATCATCCTCTCCGACGAGGAGGGGATCGCCGAGCGGCACCTGCGTCTCGGACCCGAGACGGGCACGGGGTCGCCCGAGGCCTCGCGGGAGGAGACGCTCGAACAGGCGCGCGACCGCGGCGGACAGGCGGCGGAGCGGCTCTGGCTGGTGCGGCTCATCGAGAAGGCGCGCGGCGACCGGACCGCGGCCGCCGCCGCGGCGGGACTCTCGGCGCGCCGCTTCGAGGCCAAGCTGCGCGAGCACGGCCTCGAGGATCTCTGAGTCTTCCGTCGACGGTTGTCGAAACGGAAGACGGAGAACCGAAACGGAGAGCTACTCGGGCTGGACGGTGGGGACGGGGGCGCCGGGCCGGAACGTGTAGGTCGGCTGCGGGGCCGGGTAGTGGTACTCGACCGGCGTGTGCGGCCCCCGCCGTCCGCCCGCGCCCGGCTGCTCCTTCTTCTTGCACGCGGCGGAGTTCCACGCGAAGACGAGGAGCAGGAGGACGAGCGGCCAGAGCGCCTGGGCGATCTGTCGCCGCCGGGGAACGGAGCCCTGCGACGGAGGATTCGAATCGGCCGGCATGCGAGCGATTATCGCACGCGGTGGACGCTCCGGTCGGGATCGCGGCGGCGCGCTCTCGCGCTCTTCGGCGTCAGGCCGGTCCCGCGGCGCGAGCCGCGGCGGCGAGGGCGGAGGCGACGTCCGCGTCCTCCTCGGGGAGCACCGATCGCAGGTCGAGCAGCACGCGGCCGCGCTCCACGCGTCCCACGACGGGCACGGACGCCTCGCGCAGCAGCGCCGCGAGCGCATCGGCCGAGCGCACCGCGCTCCGGAGGGCGATCGCGCGCGACGGGAAGAGCTTCTCGGGGCTCGTTCCCCCGCCGAAGGCGGCGAGCGAGGGCTGGAGCTCGGCGGCGAGCCCTCCGTCCGCGGGCAGCGGCCCGAGGAGCCGGCGGCCGCGCTCCTCGAGCTCCGCGAGCGGCGCCGCCGCGGCGCGGTAGATCGGGAACGCGCGCCACGCCCCCGTCTTCCACGCCCGCAGCGTGGCGCCGAGAGCCGCCAGCGCGAGCTTGTCCGGCCGCACCGCGCGGGCCACGGGATGCACGGCGGCGCGCGCCACGAGCTCCCGGCGCCCGACGAGCAGTCCCGCCTGCGGACCCGAGAAGAGCTTGTCGCACGAGAAGCTGACGAGGTCGGCTCCCGCGGCCAGGCACTGCGCCACCGTGGCCTCCTCCTCCACGCCGAACTCGTCGAGCGGAACGACGCAGCCGGTGCCCTGGTCGTGGACCCAGGGGACGCGCGCCTCGCGCGCGAGCGCGGAGAGCTCGGCCCCGGACGGGCGACGCACGTAGCCGCGGATCTCGTAGTTGGAGGGGTGCACGGAGAGGATCAGGGCGACGTCGGGGCCGAGCGCGCGGCGGTAGTCCTCGATGGTCGTGCGGTTGGTCGTCCCGACCTCGCGCAGCCGCGCGCCGGACGCCTCGAGGATCTCCGGGATCTGGAAGGACCCGCCGATCGCGACGAGCTCTCCCCGCGAGACCAGCACCTCGCGTCCCCGCGCGAGCGCGGCGAGCGCGAGCAGGACGGCCGAGGCGTTGTTGTTGACGGCGAGCGCCTCCTCGCAGCCGAAGAGATCCTGGGCGAGGAACCGCACGTGGTCCTGCCGGCGCCCTCGGCCGCCCTCCGAGGGATCGAACTCGAGCGTGCTGTAGCCCTCCGCCACCGCCGCGACGGCCGCCCGCGCTTCCGCCGCCAGCGGAGCGCGCCCCAGGTTGGTGTGCAGGAGCACGCCGGTGGCGTTGACGACCCGCAGCAGGGTCGGGGAGAAGCGCTCGGCGAGCGCCGCTCCCGCGGCCTCGATCAGCCCGGCGGGATCGGTCCGGCCGCCGGAGATCGCGCGCCGGAGCTCCTCCTTGAGCGCCTCGCGCCCGAAGCGGAGGAGGAGGGGCGTCGCGGCCGGCTCGTGGAGCAGCGTATCCATCGACGGGGGATGCAGCGGCTCGGCCGGCGGCGTCACGGTTCCTTTACTATACGGGGAGCGCTCGGCAGAATCGGCTGGACCATGTACAGCGCACAGCGGCCGAGCGCGGAGGGCCTCTGAGCAGCTCCAATCTCGAACGCGACCTCCGAATGCTCGAAGAGGCCCTCCGGCGGCTCAACGCCGAGTATGACGCCTTCCTTTACGGCTCCTCGTCGAAGCCGCCGATCCAGAATCGGAAGGCGGTGGAGGAGATGTTCCGCCGCCTGAACGCCCTCGACTCGCTGCCGGCCGCGGAGCGCTACCGCTTCACGACGCTCCAGGGGCGCTATGCGATCCTCCTCGAGCGCTGGGACCGCCTCCAGGGCGAGAAGGAGTCCGGACGCCGGCCCGGCCTCTACGGGCACTTCGGTGAGGGCACGGCCCGGACGGGCTCGGAGTTTCCCGACGCCGGGCGGCCGAGATCCGTACAACAGGAGCGCGGCGCCGTCCCGGCGGACTCCGCTCGGCAGGACTCGGAGCGCCAGCTCTTCGAGCGGTACGTGGCCGCGAAGAAGGCCCGGGGGGAGGACGTGAGCGGGTATCGTCTGGAGGGGTTCCTCGAGGGCCTCGAGCGGGAGCGGCGCAAGGTCCGCGAGCGCCTGGGCGAGGGAGACATCGTATTCGACGTGGCCGAGCGCGACGGCCGGGTCCGGCTGGTCGCGAAGAAAAAATCAAAGGGGAATCCATGACCTTTCGGGTGTGCCTGCGGGTGCGGATCATCGGGGCCGTGCTTCTCGCGGCCGGCGCGTCGGCGATTCTCGCCGCGCCGGCGAAAGCCGACGAGAAGAAGCCGTCAACACCGTTCTATCGGAAGTACCTCCAGCCCGGAAACAAGCTCGACGATCAGATCATCGAGCAGGAGCAGCGGATCGCCGGCGCGCCGAACGACGCCTCGCTCCACAACGACATGGGAAATCTCCTCGCCGCGAGGCACTTCTCGCACGAGGCGGCCCAGGAATACGAGCTGGCGGCGAAGCTCGACAAGATGAACTTCATCTCGCTGTACAACCTGGGGATACTCCGGGAGACCGAGGGCAAGTTCAGCCAGGCGACGTCGGCGTACCAGAGGTCGGTCGGCCGCAAGCACGGATTCCCGCCGGCGCACTTCCGGCTGGGCCGGATGTACGAGAAGGCCGAGCGCAACGACGAGGCGATCGCGGAGTACGCCACGGCGCTCCGAATCGATCCGTCGATGCGCGATCCGCGGCGCAATCCCCTCGTCGTCGACTCGGAGCTCATCTATCGCGCCTCGCTCGCCAACTACCCGATGGACGTGGCCTCGGCGACGATGGTCAAGGACTCGGTCTACGTCGAGGAGAGCCGGTTCCGCGCCGTGCCCGTCGACCGGACCGTCAGCTCGCAGGAGGCCTCGGGCGAGGAGCCGGAGGCCGCCGAGCCGCGCAACGTCGGACCCGCCGAATCGGCCGGCGTCGTCGAGCCGGCGCCCACGGGACCCGGGCCCGGCCGAGGCCACGCTCCGACTCGCGTGACGCCGCGCGCGGGACAGCAGACGCGTCCCCGACCCGCGGCCGCGCCGGGAGCTCGCGGAGGAACGCCGCTCATCGCCGCGCCGCCGGGATCGAACGTCCCGGCTCCGCCTCCGCCGCCGCCGGTCGAGACGCCGCCGCCCTCCGCGGAGCCGGAGTCGCCGCCTCAGGAGTCGATGCCCGAGCCGACGCCGGCGATGCCGGTCGAGGAAGAGCCGAGCTGAGAAGTCGAGGAAGAGCCGAGCTGAGAAGTCGAGGAAGAGCCGAGCTGAGAAGTCGAGGAAGAGCCGAGCTGAGAAGAAGTCCGTAGTCAGTCGCCGGTAGTCGGTGGTTCGAGTCGTGTCTTGACCACCGACCACTGACCAACGACTACTCGAAGCTCGCCCTCTCGATCAAGAGCGTCGGCGACCCCACGAGGAAAGGCAGGGCGAAGAACTGGCGGTCCTCCGCGGCGCCCGCGATGCGCCGCAGGAGCTCCGAGACGCGGCCGACCGCCCTCGCACCCCCGACCTCGCCCTGGGCGCGGCCGCCGACCACCGAGATTCCGGTGAACTCGATCTCGTAGCGATCGCGATCCAGGTCGACGCGCACGGGCGCGGTCACGGCGGAGGCGAAGAGCCCGCGCTTCACGCGCGCGAGCAGGGCGGCCGCCGGAGAGGGATCGGACGCCTCGAAGAAGAGGCGGCGCGGCGCCGCTCGCGGCGGCGTGCGGAACGACGGCCGCACGCCGTGTCCCGTAGGCTGGCGTCCGGAGCGTTTGGCGGAGCGCAGGTCCTCGAGCCGGCCCGTCCACTCCCCGCCGTCGAAGAGAACGACCCTCCGGGTGGGTACCCCCTCCCCGTCGAACGGCGCGTCTTTCGTGGCGTCGTCGACGATCCGCACGGGGATCGACGCGGGACCCGTCCCCGCCCGGCGCGGAGGCCTCTTCGAGCGCAACGCGGGAGCGAGGGTCGCGAGCAGAGCCGCCGCGACGCTCGGATCCAGGAGCCACTGTCCGCTCGAGAACGGCGTGGGGCGATCCGACAGCGGCAGCGTCGCCGCGTCCGCCAGGCGCCGCGCGAGCGCATTCACGTCGGGCTCCGTCGGCGACGGCGAAGCGTCGCAGCGGAAGAAGAGCCGCGACTCGTGCGCGCGCGCCCCGCGCCGCGCGGACGCCGTGGCGAGCCCGTCCAGGGACGTCTGCGCCTGCGCCACGTCGAGGCCGGCCGCGTTCCCGATGCGCTCCTCGACGCGTCCGCGGCGCATGGAGAGCCCGACGAGCCTCGCCTCGCCGCGGGAGGCGGAGGAGAGCGCGCTCGCGAGCGCATCGAAGAGCTCCGGAGGCTCGGTGGGAGACGCCACGGCGGTGGGCGCGACGGCCTTGGCGGCCTTCGCGGGCGGGCCGGGCCAGTCCGGCGGCTCCTCCGGCGCCGAGGGAATCGCGGCCGCCTCGTCCAGAGCCAGGCGGAGCTCGTCCGGGCCGGTCGCCGCGGCGAACCTCAGGCTGCCGCTCTCCGACCATCGCGCGGCCCAGCCCTCCTCGTGCCGGGCCGATTGGCGGCGCAGCGCCGCCGACGCGTCGAGCTCTCGGGAGTCCGCGGACTTCCGGTACAGCTCCCAGGCGCCGGGCGCCCGGGCCTCGAGGACGTTCCGGAGGGCGGCGAAGGCGCCTTCCCCTCGTGGCGGCGTCATCGCTCCGCCTTCACCGCGACGCGCCGGATCAGGATGTCGGGCGACTCGCCCTGGACCGGCACGACCTGTCCCTCGCGCGCGCACCACCCGAGCGCGCGGCAGACCCGCACGCGGCGCGACGCCACGGGCTCGATGCGGCGCAGCGTGTCGACGAGCGAGCCCGCGATCCATCCGGGCCCGAGCTCGTCCGACAGCGCTCCCCGCCGCACGCGGCGCGCGCGGGGAAAGTGGAGGCGGAAGCTGCCCGCGGCGAGATCGACGGAGCCGCCCCGGAACTCCTCGATCCAGAGGCCCGCTTGGAGGCGGCGCGTCATCTCGTCGGGCGTCGCCGAGCCGGCCGCGACGACGACGTTGGATCCGCGCGGGAGCGGCGGCTCGGACGCGCCGGCGCGCCGCCCGTGGCCCGTGGAGCCCGACGCGCCGCCGTGTGCGCGGTCCGTGAGGCGCCCCGCGAGCACGCCGGCGTGGACGAGACGCACGGCGCGCGGGGAGGTTCCCTCGTCGTCGGCCTCGTATCCGCCGAAGAGGTCCAGGCGGCGCGGGTCGTCGGACACGTCGAGCTCCGCGGCCGCCACCCGGGCGCCGGCGAGGGCGTCGAGCGGCGAGCCGTCGCCTCCCGCCTCGAGCGGGTGCGAGAGGATCTCGTGGAAGAGCACCGCGGCGCAGCCCTCCGCGAGGATCACGTCGTGCTCGCCCTCGGGGACCTCCGCGGGCCGATCCCGCGGGGTGGCGGCCGCCGAGAGCGCGGCGCGCAGCTCGTCGGCCGTGGCCTCCGAGTCGGGGGCGTGGAACGCAAACGCGCGTTCCTCGTCGCCCAGCCGCGACGCGGCCGTGAAGCGGCCCTCGACGGAGAGGAGACGGCGGAGCGAGACCGCCTGGGGTCGCCCCGGCGACACGATCCGGCGCTCGGTCGTCCGCAGGCGGAACCGGAATCGGTGACGGGGAGCGTGCCGCGAGAAGGTTCCGAGCAGTCGCCGGACCCAGCGGTCGGCCTCCGCCGTCGGCGGATGCTCCTCGCCGTCCTCGTCGCCACGCGACGGCCGGATCGGGAGCGCGGAGCGACCCGCGGCGGCGCGCAGGGAGCGCACCGCGTCGCGGACGGAGGATTCGCCGACGCCCGGAACGAAGACGAAGCGCTCCTCGGAGCCGGACCGCCAGCGCGCGCCCACGCCGTTCTCGCGGCGCACCGCCAGATCGCGGATCTCGCCGTCGCGCCACGAGAGCGAGGTCTCCCGGAGGGATTCTCCGAAGACCTCGGCCAGCTCGCCCGGACGCGCGGCGAGCGGCTCCAGCCAACGGGAGATCCCCGCTTCGTCCCAGTGCACGCGCGTGCAGTGTAATAACATCCCCGTCGATCATGGGCCTCGCCGACACGCGGAAGGACTTCGTCGCCGGCAAGACGGCGAGGGGCCTCGCCGCGCGCAAGCTGTTCGCGGAAAAGGCTCCCGGCGCGCTGCGGGCGGCGGTCCTTGCGACGCTCGAGGCGGAGTCCGAGAAGGAACGGACGCTCGACGAGGAGGCGCGCCGCATGATGGACGGGGCGCGCCAGGAGATCGCCGCGGGACGCGTGGACGGACACGAGCTGTTCCGTCGGATCCGCCGCAAGCTGGCGGAGCAGCGGGGGATCGTGTTGTGAGGAGGTCCCTGGTTCCCGACCAGAGACCCTCATGACCCTCGAGAGGCGAATCGCCGACCTCGAGGCCTTGCGCGAGACGCGTCTCGAGGGCGGCGGGCCGGAGCGCGTCGCGCGGCAGCACGCCGAGGGCAAGCTCACCGCGCACGAGCGCATCGACCTGCTCCTCGACCCCGGGTCCTTTCTCGAGCTCGATCCCTTCGTGGTGCACCGGTGCCGCGACTTCGGGATGGACAAGATCTCGATTCCCGGCGACGGCGTCGTCTGCGGGTCCGGGACGATCGCGAACCGGCCGGTCTACGTCTTCGCGCAGGACTTCACGGTCTTCGGCGGATCGCTGTCGGAGTCGAACGCCGACAAGATCTGCAAGGTCATGGACCTCGCGGTCGAGAACGGCGCCCCGATCGTCGGCCTGAACGACTCCGGCGGAGCGCGCATCCAGGAGGGCGTGGTCTCGCTCGCCGGCTACTCGAAGGTCTTCCTCCGCAACACGCGCGCCTCGGGGGTCGTGCCGCAGATCTCGGCGATCCTGGGTCCGTGCGCCGGCGGCGCGGTCTACTCGCCGGCGATCACCGACTTCGTGTTCATGACGGAGAAGACCTCCTACCTCTTCGTGACGGGGCCCGAAGTCATCAAGACCGTGACGCACGAGGAGGTCACGAAGGAGGAGCTCGGCGGGGCGCGCACGCACTCGGCCGTCTCGGGCGTGGCGCACTTCGTGCGGCCGAACGACGCGGCGGTGCTCGCCGGGATCCGCGACCTGCTGTCTTTCCTTCCGTCGAACAACCTGGACGAGCCGCCGCGGCGCGAGTCCCGCGAGCCGCTCCGGGACGGCGCGGACTTGAACGGCTTCATCCCGGAGGAGGCGAACCGGCCCTACGACATGGGAGAGCTCGTGCGGCGCGTCGCCGACGAGGGCGTGTTCTTCGAGGTCCACGCCGACTTCGCACGAAACATCCTGGTCGGCTTCATCCGCCTCGCGGGCCAGGTCGTCGGGGTCGTCGCGAACCAGCCGATGCATCTCGCCGGGGTCCTCGACATCGACGCGTCGGTCAAGGGCGCCCGCTTCGTGCGCTTCTGCGACGCGTTCTCGATCCCGCTGCTCGTGTTCGAGGACGTGCCCGGGTTCCTGCCCGGGACGCAGCAGGAGTACGGAGGGATCATCCGCCACGGCGCGAAGCTGCTCTTCGCCTTCGCCGAGGCGACCGTGCCGAAGGTCTCCGTGATCACCCGGAAGGCCTACGGCGGCGCGTACTGCGTGATGCTGTCGAAGGACATCGCGACGGATTTCAACTACGCCTATCCGACGGCGGAGATCGCCGTCATGGGGCCGGAGGGCGCCGTCAACATCCTCTACCGCCGCGAGCTGGCCGACGCGCCGCCCGAGGCCCGCCGGGAGAAGGTGGACGAGTACGTCCGCAACTTCGCGACCCCGTACATCGCGGCGCGCCGCGGCTACGTCGACGACATCATCGAGCCCGCCGAGACGCGTGCGCGCCTGATCACCGCGTTTTCGCGGCTCCGCGGCAAGCGGGCGAGCCTCCCGAAGAAGAAGCACGGGAACATCCCGCTCTAGCCGATGCGGCTCCTCGTCGCCAACCGCGGCGAGATCGCGGTTCGGATCTTCCGCGCGTGCCGCGACCTCGGGATCGAGACCGTCGCGGTCTTCTCCGACGCGGATCGCGAGGCGCCCCACGTCACCCAGGCCGACCATGCCGTGCGCCTCGGGCCGGCGCCGGCGCGCGAGAGCTACCTTTCGATCCCGGCGCTCCTCGAGGCCGCCCGGAAGACCGACGCCCGCCTGATCCACCCGGGCTACGGATTCCTCGCGGAGAACGCCGCCTTCGCGCGGGCCGTGGGGGAGGCCGGAAGGATCTTCGTCGGCCCGTCCCCGGAGGCGATCGGCGCGATGGGGTCCAAGACCGGCAGCCGGCGGCTCATGGAGAAGGCCGGGGTTCCGGTCGTCCCGGGCACCGTGAAGCCCGCCGGCGGCGCCGCGGAGCTCGCCGAGTTCGCGTCCCGCGCGGGCTATCCGGTCCTGCTGAAGGCCTCCGCGGGAGGCGGCGGGAAGGGCATGCGCGCGGTCGAGAGGGCGGAGGACCTCGAGGCCGCGTTCGCGCGGGTGAGCGCCGAGGCCCGGTCGGCCTTCGGCGACGGCTCCGTCTATGCCGAGAAGCGCATCGAGCGCCCGCGCCACATCGAGGTCCAGGTGATCGGCCATCCGCGCGAGGGGATCTTCGCGGTCGGCGAGCGCGAGTGCAGCATCCAAAGACGACACCAGAAGGTGGTGGAGGAGTGCCCGTCCCCGGCCGTGGGCGAGGCGCTCCGCGGCCGTCTGTTCGCCGCCGCCGTCGCCGCCGCGCGGGCCGTCGACTACAGCTCCTGCGGCACCGTCGAGTTCCTGCTGGCGCCCGACGGCGCCTTCTACTTCCTGGAGATGAACACGCGCCTGCAGGTCGAGCACCCCGTCACCGAGGAGGTGTGGGGAGTGGATCTGGCCGCGGCGATGATCCGCATCGCGCTCGGCGAACCGATGCCGTTCGACCCGCAGCGCCTGACGCCGCGCGGCCACGCGATCGAATGCCGCATCTATGCCGAGGACGCGCGGCGCGGCTTCGCGCCGTCGCCGGGCCGAATCGCCGCGCTGCGCCTCCCGGAGGGCCCCGGGATCCGCAACGACGTCGGCGTCGAGGCCGGCTCCGTGGTGCCCATCGACTACGACCCGATGCTCGGAAAGCTCATCGTCCACGGCCCCGACCGGACCACCGCGCTGTCCCGTCTTCGCCGCGCTCTCTCCGACTACGAAATCGCCGGCGTCGACACGACGCTTCCGCTCTTCCGCGCGCTCTGCGACGACGCCGACTTCGCGGGCGCCCGCTTCGACGTGCAGTGGCTCGACCGCCGGCTCGCCGACGGTCTCCTCGAGCGGGACCTCGAGTCTCCCGACGAGGTCCGTCTGGCGGCCGCCGCGCTCGCTCTGGCCGAGGCGAGCGAGTCTCCGCGCGACGGCTCCGGCGATTCCTCCCCGTGGCGGCAGACCGCGCGGCGCGAGGCCCTTCGGGACTGACGAGCCGATGCGCCGCTTTCGCTTCATCCACCGCGGGGCCGACGGACCGGAGGAGCTGCTCCTCGAGCTCGACGGCTCGGAGTGCCGGTTCGTCGATCGCGGCGAGCGGACGCAGAGCGCCGAGGTTTCGCGGCTGGCGGACGGCCGGCTCTCTCTCCTGTTCGCCGATGGCCGTCAGCTCTGCGGCCGCGTGCGCCTCACGGGCGCCGTTCCCGGCGGAGAGGTCGAGGTCGTCACCGGATCCTCGCGCCGGAAGATCAGCCTCGCGGACCCCCTGCGCGACCGGATCGCGCACGCCCGGGAGGATAGGGCGGGGGAGCCGTCGGAAGAGGAGATCCGTGCCCTCATGCCGGGCCGCGTCGTCGAGGTCCAGGCCTCCGAGGGCCAGCGGGTGGAGGCCGGAGCGCTCATCCTGGTCCTCGAGGCGATGAAGATGCAGAACGAGATCCGCTGCACGAGCGCGGGAACCGTGCGGCGGATCGGCGCGGAGCGCGGGGCCGCAGTCGAGGGCGGCACGCTGCTCGCCGTCATTCAGTCCGACGAGGCCTGACCGACTCCCGTCCCGGGCAAGCAGAGTTCTGCGCCGTTAATTGACTGACCGGTCGGTTATCCAATAATCCGAACTTCTATCCAAGCCATCGGTACTTCTGGGGACGTCTTCCGTCCTGCTTTTTCTGCTTTCCTCAGCCGGGCCAATTAGTTAGAGTTCGGCAAAACTTCGGCGAATCTTGGCAGTGACATTGCTCTGTGTACGGATCGACGTGAGAGGACTCACAGATTCAGCAAACGAGTTCCAACATAAGGAGGAAGGGATGAAGTCAGTTTTCCGATTTAGCCTGGCGCTATCGGTCTGCCTTCTCCTGATCGCTCCGGTCGCATTTGCGCAGACGACCGGCGAGATCACGGGGACGGTGTCCGGGACCGATGGTCGCCCTCTGCCGGGAGTCACCGTCGAAGCCTCGAGCCCCTCTTTGCAGGGGACGCGCGTCAGCGTGACGGGCAACGACGGAACGTTCCGGTTCATCTCGCTGCCCCCGGGGTCCTACAAGATCAAGGGCAGCCTGTCCGGCTTCACCACGGTCGAGAAGCTCGCGACCGTGAAGCTGGACTCCGCCATCCAGGTGCAGATGCAGCTCCAGGTCTCCGCGAAGGAAGAGCTGGTCGTCACTGGTGAGGCGCCGGTGGTCGACACGACGTCGGCCGAGTCCGGAACCAACGTCCGGCAGGAAATCGCGCAGAAGCTCCCGGTCGGTCGCAACTACTCGACGGTCGTTGCGATCCAGCCGGGTGTCGCGACGGACCAGTCGGAGACCCAGGGCCGCGGCGGTTCGACGAACCCCACCGGCGGCGGATGGACGATCTACGGCGCGACCTCGGTCGAGAACTCCTACCTGGTCGACGGCGTCAACACGACGAACGTCATCAAGGGGTTCCAGGGCAAGGCGCTCTCGCAGGAGTTCATCGAGGAGGTTCAGGTCAAGTCGTCGGGCTACGAGGCCGAGTACGGCCGTTCGACCGGCGGCGTCATCAACGTCGTGACGAAGTCGGGCGGTAACGACTTCCACGGCGACGCGTTCGGCTACTTCGACACGAAGGGCCTCACCGCGGACTACAAGGGCTTCTCGGACATCGTCGTCACCAACGACGGCGCCAACTTCGTCAACAACGGCACCGACGCCGAGTACTACATCGACCGCAGCCAGCAGGACCGCCAGGACTACGGCGCGGACCTCGGTGGGTACTTCATGAAGGACCACCTCTGGTTCTTCGGCGCGTACAACCGCGTGACCTACAACAACAGCCAGGTCATCAGCGCGGGCTCCGAGCCGATCTACGGACCGCTCGTGGCCGGCGTCGACCACCCCTTCGACTCGACCGCGAACATCTACTCGGGTAAGTTGACCGGCCGCTTCGGCCAGGGCACGACGATCGTCGGCACGGTCTTCGGTGATCCCGAGGACCGCACCGGCAACATCGCGAACCTGACCTCGAGCAACCCGATCATCCGCCAGGCCAACCGCACGATCGGCGCGGTGGACTACTCCGGAGCGCTGACCCAGCTCTTCGGCAGCTCCGCCCTGATCACGGCGCGCTACGCCAAGCACCAGGACCGTTTCGAGCTCGCCCCGCTCGACAACAGCTACCAGATCCGCGACTTCTCGTCGGGGTCTCTGGTCGTGTCGAACGGCTTCGGCTCGATCTTCGGACCCACCAACAACAACAACTCGAAGCGCGATGCGTACCAGCTGAACGGGACGTTCTACGCCGCGAACCACGAGATCAAGGTGGGCGGCGACTACGAGAACAACAAGACCTTCACGACGTCGTTCTACACGGGCGGCACCCGCGTGCAGATCCAGAGCTGCCCGACGGACCCGACCGTTACGCAGTGCACCGCGGCGGCCCCGATCGGCCCGAACGGCGGACCGGTCTACTTCGGCCACGACTTCTACACGAACAGCGCCACGGATCCGGCGAGCGCCATCCTTCCGGACGGCAACGTCGCGAACCCGAAGAGCATCCGCTACAGCGCCTTCCTGCAGGACAAGTGGACCATCATCCCGGCCCTGACCCTGTCCGTCGGCATCCGCTGGGACCAGGAAGACATCAAGGACTACACGGGCACGACGGTCTTCACGCTCAAGAACGAGTGGCAGCCCCGCGTCGGCCTCGCCTATGACGTCATCGGCGACGGTTCGAGCAAGCTGTCGGCTTCGTACGGCCGCTTCTACTTCGCCATGCCGACCGACCTGAACGTCCGCGCGTACGGCGCCCAGACGACGGCCACGGTGTGGAATTACAGCGACGCCCCCACGGACATCTTCCAGGATCCGTCGGCTCCCCGCCGCACGAACGTGCAGGGCGGACCGTTCACGGAGCCGGTTCAACAGGATCTCAAGGGCATCTACCAGGATGAGTACAGCCTCGGCTTCGACAAGGCCATCGATCCCACGTTCGCGGTCGGCGTCAAGGGAACCTACCGGCACTACGGCCGCGCGATCGAAGATCGCTGCGACCTCGACGCCGCGTACCCCGAGGCCAACGGCAACACGTGCGTGATCTTCAACCCGGGCTCCGACTCGCCGTTCGCGACGGGCGACTTCCATGGTTGCTCGGGCTTCGACTCCGAGCCGTTCGACAACTCCGGTTCCCCGAACTCGGCGTGCAACAGCCAGGCCCTGACTCCGGCCTCGCAGCCGCTGCCCCCGGCTGGCGTGCACAACACCCCCGTTCCGGCCGCGAAGCGCAACTACTGGTCGGCTGAGGTCGTTGCCAAGAAGCAGCTCGGACGCAGCTTCTGGGCGCAGTTCTCCTACATCTGGTCGCAGCTGCGCGGTAACTACGACGGTTCGGCGCGTCAGGCCAACATCGGCCAGACGGACCCCGGCATCAACGCCGACTTCGACTACGGCGCGTTCCTGATCAACGCCGACGGCAAGCTGTACCTCGATCGTCCGCACTCCCTGCGGCTCGACGCGGCGTACACGGCGCCGTTCGGTCTGACCCTCGGCTTCAGCGGCTTCCTGCGCTCGGGCGCTCCCAAGGACAAGGTCGGCTACTTCAACAGCCAGTACGGCACCGAGCTCCTCCTCCTTCCGCGCGGCTCCTTCGGGCGCCTCCCGGACGACTACGAGATCAACATGTCGGCGGGCTACACGATCAAGATCGCCCCGGTGGACATCACCCTGTTCCTCCAGGCGTTCAACCTGATCAACCGCCAGACCGTGATCCAGGTCGACAACGAGTACACGCAGGACATCCCGGGCTCCCCGGACGAGTTCTACGGCTCCTTCGACAAGGCGAATGCTCGTCGGGCCCCGCGTCAGCTGCGTTTCGGTGCGCGCATCAGCTTCTAAGCCCGCGCGCCTCGGTTAGGTTTCTCCGGGGGGAGGCTTCGGCCTCCCCCCTTTTTTTGGTGTTGCATCGGTACGTTGACGCAGGCGTAAGATGAGGTCTCCCGGGAGGTAGCCCATGGGACGCATCGCCAGGGTCTCGCGTCGCCTTGCTCTCTTCCTGCTCTTCGCTCTCCCCGCCGTTCTTCCCGCCGCCACACTTCCCGAGCTCTTCCGAAAGGCCAAGGACGAGGTCAAGCTGGGCTCCTACGACTCGGCCCTGAAGACGCTCGAGGAGCTCGAAGCGGGCGCCAACCAGCCCGGCTTCGAGAAGGACAAGGCCGCGCTCGCGCCCGTGCTCGCGTTCTACAAAGGCGTGTGCCACGCGGCGCTGGGAAAGACCGACGAGGCGCGCGCGGAGTTCACGACGTACCTCGCGACCTCGCCCAACGCGAGCATGGATCCCGCGATGTATCCCAAGAAGGTCGTCGCCGCCTTCGAGGAGACGCGCAAGGCGTCGGCCCCGGCGAAGGTCGACGGCGGAGCCGGAGGCGGAGGCGGAACGCTCGGCATCACGACCGCGTACCAGGGCTTCCCGTACCAGCGTTCCGCGAGCCCGCCCGAGGGCGAGGACTGGGCGGACGGTCCGGCGCATCTCCTCCTGACGGCCGCGGAGGCCGACGAGTACCGCCACCTGGCGGACGCGGTCGCGCGGTCCGAGTTCATCACCAAGTTCTGGAAGGCGCGGGATCCCAAACCCGAGACCCCCGAGAACGAGTTCCGCGACGAGTTCGAGAAGCGCGCCGCCTTCGCGGATCAGTACTTCGGCCAGGGCGAGAGGCGGGGCAGCCTCACCGACCGCGGAATGGTCTTCATCCTGCTCGGCCCCCCGGCGCGGTCGAGCCAGAAGCCGCTCCAGACGGGCGACGACACCGCTGACCCGGCGGCACTCTCCCTCTACACGCCGGGCACCCAGCAGGCGGCGACTCTCGGCGGCAAGGGAACGGGCCTGAGCCGCTCCCAGACGGTGGCGAACACGGACCAGGCGAGCGGCATCGGGACGACCATGAACTCGCCGTCGTCGAACTGGAGGGAGGTCTGGCGGTACTACCGGAAGGATCTCAAGGGCCTGCCCTACGAGTACGTCGACGTCCAGTTCATCACGAAACCCGGATACGGAGAGAACGTACTGCAGAGAGACCCGGCGTCCCTCGACGCCCTCGAGCGCGCCAAGGGCGCCGTCCCGAAATCGTGAGGTGAATTCGCGCGGAATGCTTTTTCCAACCGTCTGAATCTCCGGAGGTATCCCATGCGTCGCCCTTCGATCCTTTCGAGCCTTCTGGTCCTCCTCGGCGCTGCGTCGCTCTCGGCCGCCCAGGTCCCCAGCGCCATGACCCTTCCCGACCTGTTCCACAAGGCCAAGGAGCAGGTGAAGCTCGGATCATACGAGGCGGCGCTCTCGACGCTCGATCAGATCGACAAGGCCAGCCAGCGGCCGGGCCTCGAGAACGACCGGTTGGCTCTCGCTCCGTCGCTCGCGTTTTACCGCGGCGTCTGCCTCGCCGCGCGCGGCCAGGAGGACGATGCGAGGGGCGAGTTCCTCCTCTACCTCGCCACGAGTCCCAATGCCCGCCTGGATCCGGCGATGTATCCGAAGAAGGTCATCACGACCTTCGAGACCGCGCAGAAGTCCCTGAAGGACCCCGGCGCGCCCTCGGAGGAGCCCAAGGGGAACGGCATCGCGGCGGCGTACAAGGCCTTCAGGGCGCCCGCCGAGGCCCTTCATCCGCCGGCGGAAGAGGACTGGGCGGACGGGCCCGCGCGATTCCTGCTGACCGCGTCCGAGGCGGAGGAGTTCCGGCGGATCACCGATCCGATCGCGCGCTCCGAGTTCATCACGAAGTTCTGGAAGGATCGGGACCGGACGCCCGAGACTCCGGAGAACGAGTTCCGGGACGAGTTCGAGCGCCGCGTCGCCTTCGCCGACCAGTACTTCGTCCAGGGCGAGACGCGGGGGAGCTACACCGACCGCGGAACGGTGTTCGTCCTGCTCGGAGCGCCGGCCTATACGATCCAGAAACCGATGAAGACGGGAGACGACACGGCGGACCCGGCCGCGCTGTACCTCTACACGCCGGGCCAGGTCCAGATCGCCGCCGCTCCGGGAGGCAGCCGCGCGGCTCAGGTCGCGCGAGTCGACGCGGTGGCCGGCATCGGGACCAGCATGAATCAGCCCTCTCAGAACTGGAAGGAGACCTGGCGCTACTTCCGCAAGGATCTTCCCGGGCGGCTCCCCTACGAGTTCGTGGACTTCGCGTTCATCACGAAGCCGGGCTACGGAGAAAGCGTCCTCCAGAGGGACCCGCCGTCGCTCCAGGCCATGGAGAAGGCGAGGGCGAGCTTTCCGAAGCCTTGACGCGGCGGCGCCTTCGCGCGTGCGGACGGGTTAGCGCCTCTTGAGAGCGCGCGTTCGGATGCATCCTCCCCGCGCCCGGCGGAGCCGGCTCGCCGTGTGGGCGCTCGCCGGGTCGTCGGCCGCGGTGCTGCTGGCCGCCGCCGCCTGCACCGCGGTTCTGTCCGGCGCCGACGTCTTCGTGCTGCCCGAGGACGACGTCCGGATGCCCCAGCTGCTCTTCAACGCGGAGGAGGGACTCGAGCGGGGCTATTTCCCGGAGCTGCAGAAGTACCTGGAGGAGCAGCCGCGCGAGGAGCTCGAGAAGAACCCGGCTCAGCTCGCGCTCTACGGGAAGATGCTGCTCGCGCGCGGCGATTACGACCGTGCCTGGCGGCTCCTCGAGCGCGCCCGCGACCTCGAGGGAAAGACCTCGCGGCGAGCCGAGATCGAATGGGCGCTCGCGCAGGGCGCGGTCTTCTGGAACGACTTCCGCTCCGGGCACGACTACGCGCAGGCCGCCATCAAGGACGGCTACGGCCTCGTCCCCGGGTTCGTGAACTTCCTGGCGGCGCTCGAGGACGTCGACGTCTACGCGGGGCCGCCGCCCGGCGAATCGCGGACCGTAGATTTCGAGATGCGCGAGTTCGAGCTCATGCGGGTGCCGGTCACGGTCAACGCGAGCACGTCGCAGGCGCTCGTCGACACGGGAGCCGTGTACACCATCGTCGGTGAGTCCTTCGCCCGCCGGGCGGGAGTGCGCGAGATCCCGGACTCGAAGGCCTCCGGCCGCGGCCTGCACGGGAAGGACTTCCCCGTGACCTTCGGCGTCGTCGACAGCCTCCAGTTCGGCGGCTTCCAGCTGAAGGACGTTCCGGTGATGCTGATGCCGGACGATGCCCTGCTCTTCGAGACCTCGCGGGGACAGTACTCGGTGCCGGTGGTCCTCGGCCTTCACCTGCTCAAGGAATTCACGATGGACATCGACTATCGGAACCGCCGCATCCATTGGACGCGAGCCGACTTCCGCATCCCGAAGGAGGATCCGGACCAGAACCTCTTCGTGCACCGCGGCCGGCTCTTCGTGCGCGCCACGATCAACAAGGTCGGCTACTTCCCATTCCTCCTCGACACCGGGAGCGAGCCCACGATGATGACGTCGGTCGGCCTGACGCGCGCGCGCCTGCGGAGCTCGAACGCTCTCGCCCCGCGCAAGGTCTACGGCCTCGCCAAGTCGCACGTGGAGTGGGAACGGATCGGCAAGATCGCGATCGGCGTCGACGGCTACGGCATCCGATTCCGAGACCTGATCGTCCAGAAGACGGACGCCGCCTTCGAGGACGGCGTCGTGGGGACCTCGTTCCTCAAGCACTTCCGCGTCCGGATGGATTTCGCCCGGATGATCCTCCGGCTCGAAGAACCATAGAACCGTGGAGGGGCGGCCGCCGCCTTCCCGGAAATCTGTAAGCCTCGCTGCGTGTTAAGGTTCCGTGTCCATGTCGAGACTCGCCCTCCTCGCCTGCGGGGCCGCCTTGTGGGCCGCCTCCCCGGTCGGGCTGACGGGCCAAACGGCGGCCTCTTCCCCGGCTCCCTCTCCCCACGCCGCGGCGCCGGCGCAGGCGGCCACCCGCGACCGCGTCCTGCAGTACTTCGGCGGCTGGTATTCGATCTGTCCGAACTCGAAGGTGACCGCCGGGCCGGCGACCGACATCGTCATCCCCGGCTTCGAGACCTTCCGCGTCAGCCGCGAGTGCAACGCCAAGAATCGGGATGAGGTCTCGATCGCGCTGGTCGATCCGGAGCGCGACGAGATCTTCGTGGGCCAGGTCCTCTTCGACGGCACGCGCAAGGACCGGCCGTTCGTGCCGATGTCGGACCTGCCCGCGATCCGCGCGAGTCTCCAGGAATCCTACGGGCTCCCCGTCGCGCTTCGGGTGGGGAAGGAGCCGCGGGGCTCGCTGATCCCGCTCCTCGTCACGATCAAGCTGGCCGAGGGCGCGCTGCCGTCGATCCCCGGGTTCGTCTCGCGCGACGGCGCGGCGGTGCTCATCGGCGAGTTCCATCCCTTCTCCACGCCGCCCGAGCAGTGGCGCGACGCGGTTCTGGCGGAGTCTCCCGGCGTCCGCACGGGGAAGGGGCAGTTCGAGGTCACCGCGTTCATCGACTTCCAGTGCGAACGATGCCGCGTCCGCGAGCCCGAGGTCCGGAAGTGGGTGACCGAGAAGGGCGGTGTCGTCGCGATCCGCTTCCTTCCGCTGGTCAAGATCCACGACTGGTCCTTCGCCGCGGCCGAGAGCGCCGCCGCGCTCGCGGGCGTCTCTCCCGCGCTCTACGCGAAGTACGAGGAGGCGGTGTTCCCGCGCGCGGGCAATCTGACCGAGGCGGCCGTGCGGCAGATCGCGTCGGACGTCGCCGAGGCCGCCGGAAGCCACGCGGCTTACGAAACCGAGCTCTCGAGCGGGCGGGCGCGCGACCGCGTCGTCGCGGACGTGACGGCCGCGCTCCGGCTGGGATTGAACGGCACGCCCGTCTTCTTCTATCGGGGCGTCTACCTGACCTCCGAGCCGAGCCTCGTCGAGACCTACGTGCAGCCGCATCTGGGCGGCCCCTCCAAGGCTCCGGCGCCGGCGTCGGGCGCCTCGCGCTGATGCCGCGGACCCGGGGCGGGAGGGGGACGAGCGCCCCCCTCTTGGTCCTCTGCGCGGTCGCGGCTCTTCTCGACGTCGGCCTGACCGCCTGTGGGCGCGGCGGGGGCGACGGGGAGCGTCCGGAGGCATCCTCGGCGACGTCGACCACGTCGCCGGCGCCCGTCTCCCCCGCGCGCCCCGCGCCGGCGCCCGGCGTCGAGACCGACGTTGCCGCCCGCGCGAACACGAGCCGACCCGCCGGCGCGCGCGCGCCGATCCTCTGGCTGGGCCTGGACGGCCTGGATTGGGAGCTGCTCGACCGGCTCGTCGCCGACGGCCGCATGCCCAACTGGAAGCGGCTCACCGACCAGGGGTGGACGGCGCGGCTCATGAGCTTCAGCCCGCCGCTCTCGCCCATCGTGTGGACCTCGATCGCGACCGGCGTCGGTCCGGAGATCCACCGGGTCCTCGACTTCCAGGAGGTCGACCCGGCCTCCGGCGAGCGGGTCCCGATCTCGGGGCGCTCACGCGCCGTTCCCGCGATCTGGAACCTGGCCTCGTCCGCGGGCGCATCGGTCGGCGTCGTCGGCTGGTGGGCGACGCATCCGGCGGAGGAGGTGAACGGCTTCTTCGTCTCGGACCGCGCGAGCCCGATCCTGTTCGAGGGCCTTCCGCGCGCCGGCGTCGCGTACCCGGCCGCGCTCTCCGCGGGGCTGGAGCAGGTCCTCGCGCGCGACGGCGTCGTGTCCGACGCGGAGCTGGCGCGGTTCGTGGAAGTCCCGGCCTCCGAGATCCACCGCATCCGCGCGGGTGGCGCGGGCCTGGAGGATCCGATCGTCGCGCTCTCGCGGATCGTCGCCTCGACGCGCGTCCAGCAGCGGATCGGGAGGGACCTCTACGACCGGAACCGGCCCGACCTGATGATGCTGTACTTCGAGGGAACCGACGCGATCGGCCACGTCTTCGCCCCGTACGTCGCGCCGCGCCTTTCGTGCGTGTCGGAGTCGGACTTCGCGAAGTACCGGCGCGCCGCGGACGATTACTACGCGCTCATCGATACGGTGATCGGGCAGTGGATGCGCCGGGCCGACGAGGACGGCGCCACGCTGATCGTCAACTCGGACCACGGATTCCGCTGGGGACCCGGCGCCCGCGACGGCGAGAAGGACGACCGGCCGTGCGAGACCGCCGGCCTCCGCGCGGGCGGCGCGGCGTACTGGCACCGGCTCGAGGGCGTCCTGGCGGCCTATGGCGCGCGCGTGCGGCGCGGCGGCGGCGAAAAGCAGTCCCGCGGATCGGCGTCGGTGTTCGACCTGGCCCCGACCGTGTGTGCCCTGGAGGCGCTTCCGGTCGATCGGCAAATGGGCGGCCGGGTGCTGCGGGACGCGTTTCCCGACGCGAAGCCGCCGGAGCGAAAGGCCGTCTTCGACGCGATCGCCGTCCGCCGGGTGGAGGCGGAGCCCGCGACCCGGACCGAGGCCGGCGAGTACGCCGCGCGTCTGCGCGCCCTGGGATACCTGAGCGGGGGCGAGGCGACCCGGCTGACGCCTCCCGGCGGCGATCGGCCGGGTCCGACCGAGAAGGGCTGGCATAATCTCGGGCTGTATCTGCGGGACACACGAAAGGATCTTCGCGCGGCGGAAGCCGCGTTCCGGAAGGCTCTGGAGATGCAGCCGAACTCCGCCGCCGACAGGGTCGCGCTCGCGGGCGTGTTCCGCGATCGGGGCGACGACAGCCTTGCGATCGACTGGATGTTCCAGTCGCTCGCCGCGGGCCACGCCGACCCCGAGGGAACGATCCTGCGGTGGTACGTGACCTACGACGAGGAGGGCAAGCACGCGCGGGCGCGCGAGGTGCTCGAGCGCGGGAGCCGCGAGTATCCGGCGAGCGAGGCGATCGCCCGCGAGGTCGGGCTGCTGCGCTACCGTGCGCGGGACTGCCGCGGCGCCTGGGACTCGGTCGCGCGATTCGCGCCCGCCAGCCAGACTCCCGACACGCTGAACGTGCTGGCGCTCTTCCAGGGATGCCTCGGGCGCAGGGACGAGGCGATCGCCTACTTCGAGCGCTCGCTCGCCATCAAGCCGGACCAGCCGGCGGTCACGCGGTCGCTCGAGGGGCTCCGCCGGCAATGAGCGCCGCCACGCCGGGAAGACGCGCCGCTCTGCCGCTCCTGCTCGCGGCAGGATTCCTCGGCTCCGCGTGCCGTCCGGAGTCCGGCGCGACGGGGAACGCGACGCCTCGCGCGGCCTCCGCGCCGCCGGGAGCGGCCGCGGTACCGGCGCTTTCGAGCGGCGTCGAGGCGAACGACACCACGGCCCGGAACCGGCGGCCGGCGGGAGGGCGCCCTTCGGTGATCTGGCTGGGCCTCGACGGCCTCGACTGGGACCTCCTCGACCGCCTCGTGGCGGACGGCCGCATGCCGAACTGGAAGCGGCTGACCGAGCACGGCTACTCGGCGCGGCTGACGAGCGTCATGCCGATCCTGTCCCCGATCGTGTGGACGACGATCGCGACGGGCGTCAGCCCCGAGATCCATCGTGTGCTCGATTTCCAGGAGGTCGACCCCGCGAGCGGGCAGAAGCTGCCGATCTCCGGCCGCTCGCGCGCGGTGCCCGCCGTCTGGAACGTCGCGTCCGCCTCCGGCGAGACGGTGGGCGTCGTCGGCTGGTGGGCCACTCACCCCGCCGAGGAGGTCAAGGGCTTCTTCGTGTCGGACCGTGCGTCGCCGATCATGTTCGAGGGCATGCCGCGCGCCGGCGTCACGTTTCCGTCGAACCTCGCGCCCGGAGTCGAGCAGATCCTGGGGCGCGACGGCGTCGTGTCGAACGCCGAGCTCGCGAGATTCTTCGACGTGCCGGAGGCCGACATCCAGGCGTCGCGCGGCGGCCAGTCCGGCCTCGACAACCCCTTCGTCGCGCTGCCGCGGATCGTCGGCTCGACGCGCGTCTACCACCGCATCGCGCGGGACCTCTACGACCGGAACCTGCCCGATCTCATGGCGGTCTACTACGAGGGGACCGACGCGGTCGGTCACGTCTTCGCGCCCTACGTCCCGCCGAAGATGAGCTGCGTGTCGGACGACGACTTCCGGCGCTACCGCCGCGTCGTCGACGAGTACTACGCGCTGATCGACAAGATGCTCGGGCAGTGGATGCGCCGCGCCGACGAGGACGGCGCCACGCTGATCGTCAATTCGGACCACGGCTTCAAGTGGGGAGCGGAGCGCCCGTGCGAGCGCTCCTCGCTGAATCCGAACACGGCCGCGTTCTGGCACCGCATCGACGGAGTCTTCGCGGCCTACGGCGCGCGCGTGAAGCCGAGCCCGACTCGCGGCGCCGCCTCCGTCATGGACCTCGCGCCGACGGTCTCCGCGCTGATGGGACTCCCGGTGGACGGGCGCGAGACGGGGACGGTTCTCCGCGCCGCCTTTCCCGACGCGGCGACGCCGGCGCGCAAGGACCTCGCCGCTTCGGTCAGCGTGCGCCGCGTGGCCGCCGAGGCCCTGTCGGAGAAGGACGCGAGCGAGTACGCGAAGGGCCTGCGGGCCCTCGGCTACCTCTCGGGCGGCGAGCCCGAGAAGCTCGCGCCGTCGGGCGCGTCGGCTTCGGCTTCGGATCGCCCGGGCGTGACCGAGGGGGGATGGAACAACCTGGGCGTGTACCTGCGCGAGAACACGAAGGACCTGAAGGGAGCGGAGGCGGCCTTCGACAAGGCCCTGCAGCTGCGCCCGAACTATCCCTCGCCGCAGTTCAACCTGGCCGTCCTCTACCGGCAGAAGGGCGACGATCGGAAGGCCGTCGACTGGCTCTATCGCTCGCTGTCGTCCGGGCACGCCGATCCCGAGGGCACCGTCGTGCGCTGGGCGACGGAGTACCGTCAGAAGGGCAAGAAGGCCGCGGCCGCGGAGGTGCTCGAGCGCGGGAGGACCGCGTTCCCCGCCAGCGAGGCGATCGCCCGGGAGCTCGGCCTCTCGCGGTTCCAGGCCCACGACTGCGAGGGCGCCTGGAACGCGGTGTCCGCGTTCGAGGCGAGCACCCAGGTTCCGGATACGCTCAACGCGCTGGGCCTGTTCCAGACGTGCCTGGGCCGCCGGGATGCGGCGCTCGCGCTGTTCCACAAGTCCCTGGCGATCCGGCCGGACCAGCCGGCGGTGGTCCAGTCGATTCGGTTGATCGAGAATGCGCCGGCAGGGGCGAACTGAGGCGCTCGACGTTTGAAAAGGGGAGAAGACGAATGAAGATTCGCGCAGCGGTTCTCGGCTTCCTCGCGGTGATCGGCCTCGGAGTGGCGAGCGGCGCGGTCGGTGCGACAGGGACAGCCCAGACGGTCCCGGCGCCCAAGTCAGCCGGCGGCGGCAGCAGTATCGAATCGCGGCTGCCCGGCTACCTCGCCAATTTCCTGCCGTTCGACCCGCAGACCAAGGTAACCGTCGAGAAGGCCCCGGATAGGATTCCGGGATTCCAGTCCTTCAAGATCAAGCGGACCGGTAAGTACGCGAAGCTCGCGGTCGAGCGCACGGTGCACGTCAGCGACGACGGCAAGTGGTACTTCGACGGGGACGCGATGACGAACCCGACGCCGACACCGGTCCGGTCCGCCGCGGACCTCGGCTGGCTGGAGGGCAAGGTCTCCGCTCTGTACCACGCCCGCGCGAAGGCCATCCTGACGCCCGAGAGAGACGCGGCGGGCTACAAGGGCGTCGCGATCGCGATCGAGACGGGCTACGGACCGGTGCGGATTCCCGGCTACGTCTCGCCGGACGGCAGCCGCTACCTCGGCGGCGTCCTGTGGGACTTCACCATGGATCCGCGCGAGGAGCGCAAGCGGAGGATCGATCTCTCGACGCCGCGCTTCCAGGGCAATCCGAACGGGGCAATCACGATGGTGGAATACGCCGACATGGAGTGCCCCTACTGCCGCTACCGCGGGCTGCAGATGGACGCGCTCCTCGAGGCCAACCCCAAGCTGTCGTACAAGCGCTACTACAAGTTCTTCGTGCTCTGGTTCAACCATGCGTGGGCGATGAAGGCGGCGTCCGCGGCCGACTGTCTCTTCCGCTTCGCGGGACAGGCTCCGATGTTCGGCTTCAAGAAGCACGTCTACGCCCAGCAGCCCGTGATGACGGTCTCCTCGATCGACGAGCTGGCGCTGACCGAGTCCGAGGCCGCCGGCATCGCGAAGCAGGACTTCCTCGCGTGCTACCTGCGGGACGAGAGCCTGGCCGACGTCCGCAAGGACATCGAAGAGGGGCAGCGCCTGGGCGTGAAGTCCACTCCGACCTACTTCATCGACGGGACCGAGGTGACGTGGATCGAGGACACGGTCATGGAAGACTTCCTGAGGACCAAGGATCCGTCGGTGAAGACGATCGACTACGGCCCCAAGCCCTAGGAAAAGAACCGTCCCTCACGGCTCGAACGGAATCGGGATCGTCATCCACGTCCGCATCGCGAGGCCTCCCTTGCGGGCGGGATCGAAGGTCCACTTTCGCACCGCGTCGACGGCGGCCTCGGTGAGCCCGGCGGCGGCGCCGCGAACCACCTCGATCGTGAGCGGCGCGCCGCGTTCGGAGACGAGGACGCGCAGGACGACGATCCCGCCGATCCGCGCCTGGAGGGCGAGCGGCGGGTAGGACGGCTTCACGATCTTCGCGATCCGCGGGGGAGTGTCGGCGTCCTCGAGCGCGATGAGCATGCCCTCGTGGAGCGCGGCCGCTGTCGGCGGCGCGACAGGCATCGCCGACGCCTCCGCGGAGGCAGGCGCCGCGGTGGGCGCCGCGGGAACGGCCGTCGGCTCGAGCGCCCGGGAGGCCGGCGCGGCCGCCGTCTCATCCGACGCCGGAGCCGTGGCGGGCGGCGCGGCTGCGGCGGGAGGCCGGCGTGAAACCGGAAGCTCGGGGGCGGAGCCGGCGCCGCGGGGCGCGGGGCGCGCGCGCATCTGCGCCTCGAGCTTCTGGACCTCTACCGACAGTCGCTTCGAGACCTCATCCTGGAACTGCGCCTCGCTCATCGCGTTGGTCGGAGCCGCGGGAGTCTCGAGGAACTCGGGCAGGAAAGTCGGCGTCGGAACGGGAGGCTGGCCCTCCGGGGCCGCGGCGAAGGTCGTCCGCGTCACGGGCGGCGGACGCCGCGCGAGGAACCGGTATCCCACGGCCAGCACCGCGAGGGCCGCGGCGGCGACGGCGACCCAGAGCCACGGGCGGCTTCCCTTCCGCGCGACGGGAGCGCTCGGAGGCGCCGGCGCCGGCGCGGGCGACGGCGACGGCAATTGATCGTCGTCGCGCTCGGCACGCCTCGGCGGCGGCGGGGGACGCGGCGGCGCGACCGGGGTCGCCGGGAGAATGCCCGCGACGGACTCGCGCTTGCGCGCGCGCGTCTCCGCCTCGATCTCCTCCTTGAACAGGTCGTTCAGGAAGTAGGCGAGGTTGAAGGTCGACGGCGAGTACGGACCGGAGAAGAGCAGCTTGCCGAGCTCCCGCCGCAGGTCGCCGCACGAGGCATACCGGCTCTCCGGAGGCCCGAGCGTCATGCGAAGCACGGCCTGGATCTCGGGCAGGATCGGCGGCGGCGGATGGCCCGCGGTCCCGCGCAGGACCGCCATCGCGTCGGGGGACGGCGGCTGCCCGGTGAGGAGCTCGAGCAGCATCGCCCCGACCGAGTAGACGTCGGAGTTCTTGCCGATGGACGGCTGCGCCCTCTCCTCCGGCGCCAGGTAGTTCGCGAGCTCGGCGGCCAGGCGCGGCCGGCCGAGCGAGGGCAGGACGCCGCCCGCGAGCCCGAAGCCCACCAGGCGGATCTCGCCGTCGTCGGAGATCGGGACGAACCCCGGCCACACCAGCCCGTGGAGCGTGCGGTCGCCGTCGATCGTGGTGTTGTACGCGTGGTCGAGGGCCGTCGCGACCTTCTCGGAGATCAGGAGCGCGTGCTCCACCGGGATCTTGCGCGCGGGATTGCGGCACTTGAGCAGGAGGCTCTTGAGCGTGCGGCCGTTGACCTCGTTCCACGCGATGTACGGGACTCCGTCCGCGGCGTTCATGTCGACGCCGCGCGCGACGGCGGGATTCTTCAGGAACTCGTGGACCTCGCCGTTCGCCTCGATCGCGTCGATCAACGAATCGGCGTCGAGCTCCGCCGCGTCGAGCGTGCGAAGGCGGACGAAGCCGCCGTCGGCGATTCGCACCGCCCGGTACTCGTGCCCGAGCGCGTCCTCGCCGAGCGCCGCGGTCAACCGGTAGGCGCCGAGGGCACGAGGCAGCGTGTCCGTCGTCATCGCTGGAGCTGACCGATTGTGGCGCTGTGCTCCGGACCGGTCAAGAAGAGCGGCGCGACGAGGGAGGTGTCGAGGCGGGACCGCCGTCCGGCGGCGGAGACGGCGGAGGCGCGGCCGTCTCCTCGCGCTGCCGCCGGGTTGCCGCGATCGCGTCCCGGTGCTCCTCGAAGGTCTTCGAGAAGCGGTGGCCGCCCGTCCCGTCCGCCACGAAGTAGAGGAAGTCCGTCGCGGCGGGCTCGCTCGCCGACCTGAGCGCGGCGAGGCCCGGATTGCAGATCGGGCCGGGCGGCAGGCCGGCATGGAGGTACGTGTTGTAGTCGGACTCGAAACCGTAGTCGCTCCGGTAGAGCGTTCCGGTCCACCGACCGGCGGCCTGAAGGGCGTACGTCACGGTCGGGTCGGCCTGCAGCCGCATCCCGCGACGCAGGCGGTTCCAGTAGATGCCCGCGATGATGGTCCCCTCCCTGGGAAGGGCGGTCTCCTTCTGGACGATCGAGGCGAGCGTCACGGTCTCCCGCAGCGAGAGGCCGTGCGCGTGTGCGCGCTCGCGGAGGTCGGCCCCGTAATGCTTGCGGAAGTTGGCGAGCATGACCTCGACGATCTGCCGCGCCGAGGTCGAGCGGGTGACGGCGTAGGTGTCGGGGAAGAGGAAGCCCTCGAGATCCGGGGCCCCTCCCCCGATCGACGCGATCAGCTGCTCGTTGTGGAACGCGTTGCGGAAGGCCTGCGGCCGGCTGATCCCGCGTCCCCAGAAGAGCGCGAACGTCTCCTCCGCCGTCAGGCCCTCGGGCACGACGATGATGTGCCGCACGACGTCGCCGCGGCTCATCCGGTCGATCACGCGCGAGAGGGGAGTCGGGCGATCGAAGCGATACTCGCCGGCCTGGAGAGGCGTCGCGCTGCGCGCGATCCGGTAGAACGCCTCGGCGAAGCGCGGAAACTTCAGCACGCCCTCGCCGGACAGGCGGCGGAAGATGTCGGTGGTCGGGGTGCCCAGCGGGAAGAAGATCGTGACCTCCGAGCCGGGCGCGGCCGCACGCGGATACTCCAGCTGCTGGTAGAGGTAGGCCCCGACCGCGAGGGCCAGGGCGACCAGGAGGAGGCCCAGCCGGAGGACTCGCCGGGTCGCGCTCACCTCGAGCCGGACTCCACGCTCAGCAGGTAGTCCTCGAGGAGCACCGCGGCCGCCATGGCGTCGAGCTCCTCGCGCGCCGTCGGGCGCGACAGGACTCGGCGGCGGCGGGCCGCCTCGTCGGAGGTCAACGTCTCCTCGTGGAAGCGGACGGGCAGGCCCGTTCGGCGCTCGAATTTGGCCGCGAACGACCGGATCCGGTCGGCGAACGGGCTCTCGGCGCCGTCCGGCGAGCGGGGGACGCCGAAGAGGACGAGCTCGATCTCCTCGTCGCGCCCGAATCGCTCGAGCGCGTCGAGGAGGGACTCGTCGTTCTGCCGCAGGAGAGTCCGGCGGGGGGTCGCCACGGCGGCGGAGGCGTCCGAGGTCGCCAGTCCGATGCGTCGCTCGCCGAAATCCACCGCGAGGATCCGAGGCATGGGAGAAGATTAACCCCATCCCGGCGGCCGCTCTTCGGTGGCCGCGGCGGTCCGGGATAGAGGAGGTCGCTATGCACCGACGTTTCCGAATCCTTCTGTGGGCGGCCGGCACGGGATTCTTGACGGCGTTCGCCTATGCGCTGGCGGCGGGTTCCGCGCCCGCGCCTCCGGCGAATGCCCCCACGGCGACGTGCGTCTTCACCAACCCGGGCTTCGCGGGAAAGTGTCAGCAGAACACTCCGGTCGCGGCCGGCTCGAACGAGCAGAAGGCCTGCGAGTCGATCCTGCGGTGTCTGAACGACAGCCGGTGCACGGCGACGTTTTGCCAGGCCACGGAGATCCGAACGGGCTGGAAGCTCGAAAGCGCCAAGATTTCGACCCCCGCCCGCTGAACTCCGGTTCCCGACCCCGGCGTATTTCGCGGGAGGGGGTTAGAATCCGCGCCCTATGAAAAACCTCGTCATTCTGTCGGCGGCCCGAACGCCGATCGGCTCGTTCCTCGGGAAGCTCTCGTCTCTCACGGCGCCCGCGCTGGGATCCGTCGCGATCCGCGCCGCGCTCGATCGCGCCGGCGTCCCGCCCGGCGACGTGGAGCAGGTCGTCTTCGGCAACGTCCTGCAGGCGGGCGAGGGCCAGGCCCCCGCGCGCCAGGCCTCGCTCGGCGCCGGGATCCCGGACACGGTGCCCTGCGTCACGGTCCACAAGGTCTGCGGCTCGGGCATGCGCGCCGTCATGGACGTCGGCAACGCCATCCAGGCGGGCGAGTACGAGATCGCGGTCGCGGGCGGCATGGAGTCGATGTCCAACGCGCCTTACCTCCTCGAGAAGGGGCGGACCGGCCTGCGCATGGGCCACGGCGGGCTCGTCGACTCGATGATCAAGGACGGGCTGTGGGATCCGTACAACGACGTCCACATGGGCACCTGCGCCGAGAAGTGCGTCGCGAAGTACCACTTCACCCGCGAGGAGCAGGACGCGTACAGCCTCGAGTCGTACAAGCGCGCGCAGAACGCGTCGAAGACCTGCCTCTTCTCGGAGGAGATCGCGCCCGTGATGGTTCCGCAGAAGAAGGGCGACCCGCTCAGGATCGACGCCGACGAGGAGCCGTTCGCGGCGCCGCTCGAGAAGATGCCGACGCTCAAGCCCTCCTTCCAGAAGGACGGCTCCGTCACGGCGGCGAACTCCTCCAAGATCAACGACGGCGCCGCGGCGCTGGTCGTGGCGAGCGAGGAGCGGGCGAGGGCGGGAGGCTGGAAGCCGATCGCGCGCATCGTCGGCTACGCCGGCGTCGCCCAGGCGCCCGAGTGGTTCACGACGGCGCCGGTCGGCGCGATCCAGAAGCTCCTGAAGCAGACGGGCCTCTCGGTCTCCGACATCGACCTCTTCGAGATCAACGAGGCCTTCGCCGCCGTCGCGATGGCCGCGATCCGCGAGCTCAAGCTCGACCCGGCGAGGGTCAACGTCCGCGGCGGCGCCGTGGCGCTGGGACACCCGATCGGCGCAAGCGGCGCGCGGATCCTCACGACGCTGATCCACGCGCTGCGCAAGGAAGGGAAGAAGCGCGGGATCGCCGCGATCTGCATCGGCGGCGGCGAGGCCACCGCGATGCTGGTCGAGGCCGCCTGAGCAGTCCGGCTTTCGATCTCGTCCTCGGGGGAACGCCGCGCTTCGGCGCCGAGGCGCCGTGGGCGTGGCGGCTCCTCCGCCGATACGCGCGTCGGCTCCCCGCCGCGCGGCGCACCGAGACGCGGGACCGGAGCCCGCGGGTCTCCGACGCCGCCGGCGACGCGGAGATCGTGCTCGTCCAGGCCGACCCGGAGGCGTACCTCCTGCCCGCCGCCGCGCTTCGCCTCATCGCCGGGCTGGCGAAGAACGCAGATCTCGCGCTCATCCTGCCGGTGACGAACGAGCCCTCCGGCGCATCCGAGGAGACGCGCGCGACTCCGCCGTTTCTCTATGCGACCCCCACGCTCCTCTCCGAAGCCGTGGAGGCCGTCGCCGCTCGCGGCGAGCCGCTGCGGGTCTCGGCGAATCCCGCGTCGCCCGTCTACGCCGTCCGGCGCGACGTCCTGCGCGCGCTTCCGGCGGACCTGCCGCTCGAGCGGGTTCCGGGAGAGGTGCGCGCCCGCGGCCTGGCGGCCGCCGTGGACCCGTGCGCGTACCTGCACCGCTACGGCGCAATGGACGCCTCGCCGCGCGAGGACCTCGCGGCGAGGGTTCCGTCCGGCGCCGCGTCCGTTCTGGACGTCGGCTGCTCGCAGGGGGCGACGGCGCCCTCGCTGCGCGCGCGCGGCGTCACGCGGATCATCGGCATCGAGCCGGATCCGGAGGACGCGGCGCAGGCCGCCCGCGTGTACGACCGGGTCCTGTCCGTGCCGCTCGAGAGGGTCGCCGAGGGATGGACGGGAGCCTTCGACGCGGTCCTCTTCGGCGACGTGCTCGAGCACCTGGAGGATCCTTCCGACGCGCTTTCGCGCGTCCGGCCCTGGCTTTCGCCCCGCGGCGTCGTGATCGCGTCCGTGCCCAACTCCGGCCACTGGTCGATCATCGACGATCTCCTGCGCGGGCGCTTCGACTACGTGCCGTACTCGCTCCTGTCGGGAACGCACGTCCGGCTCTTCACGCGGCGAACCCTGACGGACCTGTTCGAGGCGTCCGGCTATCGGGTCGAGGAGCTCGCGACGACCCTCCTGCCGGCTTCGCCGGCGGGACGGCCGCGGCTCGAGCGCCTGCGCTCTCTTCCCGGGGCGTCGCCGGATCTCGAGGTCTCCGAGTTCCTCGCCGTCGCCCGCGCGGCCGGATAGCGGGCGAGTCCCGCCGGCCGAAACGCCTCTCGCCGCGCCGGGAGCGGTTATCATCGCCTCGGATGATGCAGAAGGTCGTAGGCGGCGGCGCCGCCGCGGCGGACGAAGCCGTAGCCGACGTCGCCGACGGCGCCACGCTCGTCGTCGGCGGCTTCGGGCTCTGCGGCATCCCCGAGAACCTCATCGCCGCGCTCGTCCGCCGCGGCGTCAAGAACCTCACGGTCGTGTCCAACAACTGCGGCGTCGACGACTGGGGCCTCGGTCTCCTCCTCCGCAACAAGCAGATCCGCAAGATGATGTCCTCCTACGTCGGCGAGAACGCGGAGTTCGAGCGGCAGTTCCTGAGCGGCGAGCTCGAGGTGGAGCTCGTGCCGCAGGGCACGCTCGCCGAGCGCATGCGCGCCGGCGGTGCCGGGATCCCGGCCTTCTACACGCCGGCGGGCGCGGGCACGCTGGTGGCCGAGGGCAAGGAGACGCGCCAGTTCGACGGCCGCGACTACCTCCTGGAGCGCGGCATCGTCGGCGACTTCTCGATGGTCGCCGCGTGGAAGGGCGACCGGATGGGCAACCTCGTGTACCGGAAGTCCGCCCGCAACTTCAATCCCATGGCCGTCACGGCCGGACGCGTCGCGATCGCCGAAGTGGAGGAGCTCGTCGAGGTCGGCGAGCTCGACCCGGAGTGCATCCACACGCCGGGCGTCTTCGTGAACCGGATGGTCGTGGCGCCGCGACAGAAGCGGATCGAGCGCCGTACCGTGAGGAAGGGATGAGGGACGGGAGGCGCCGGCCGTGTTGACTCGGGACGGCATCGTCCGCCGCGCGGTCAAGGAGCTGCGGGACGGCTACACGGTCAACCTGGGAATCGGCATGCCGACCCTGATCGCCAACGCGATCCCGTCCGGAATGGAGGTCATTCTCCAGTCCGAGAACGGCATCCTCGGACTCGGGCCGTACCCCACCGAGGACGAGATCGATCCCGACCTGATCAACGCCGGGAAGGAGACCGTCACGATCCGCCCCGGCGCCGCGTTCTTCTCGTCGGCGGATTCCTTCGCGATGATCCGGGGCGGCCACATCGACCTGTCGATCCTCGGCGCGATGCAGGTCGACGAGGAGGGCTCGATCGCGAACTACATGATCCCGGGCAAGATGGTCAAGGGGATGGGCGGCGCCATGGACCTCGTGGCCGGGGCGCGCCGGCTCGTCGTGACCATGGAGCACACCGCGAAGTCGGGCGAGAAGAAGATCCTCCGCCGCTGCGCGCTGCCGCTGACCGGCCGCCGCTGCGTGAACCGCATCATCACGGATCTGTGCGTGTTCGACGTCCTCCCGGACGGCGCGGGCCTCGAGCTTCGGGAGCTCGCGCCGGGAGTGAGCGTCGAGGAGATCCGGGCGAAGACGGACGCCGCGTTTCGGGTGGCCTCGCCGATCCTCGCCATGGACGCGTGAGCCGCATCCCGCTCGCCGCCGCCGTCCTGTCCCTGGTCCTTCCCCTCGCGGCGCTCGCCCAGGACCCCTACAGCCAGACCGACCCCTTCGAGTCGCGATTCAAGTCGCATCCCAACTTTCAGGTCAAGTTCCGGCCTCCCGAGAAGGGGGGAGAGGTCCGCATCTACTCCAAGAATCCGGTGCGCTTCGAGAAGGACCAGTTCTGGGAGGGCAGCGAGGACGTCGTGATCGAGTACCAGGACATCAAGATCACGGCGGATCGCGCCTACTACGACTTCGCGACGAAGACGGCGACGCTGACCGGCCACGTGATCATCGACCAGGGGCCGACGCGCCTCTCCGGCACCAAGGGCGTCTTCCACATGGACACGAAGACGGGAGTCCTCGAGGACGCGACCGCCGACCTCGCGCCGATGTACCACATCGTCGCCCGCTCGATCGAGAAGGTGGGCGAGGCGACGTATCACGTCGACCACGGCCTCTTCACGGCGTGCGACATGCCCAACCCCGAGTGGTCGTTCTCGCTCGCGGAGGCGACCGTGACCCTGAACGACTACGCCCGCATGAAGAACGTGGCTTTCCGCGCCGGGTCGGTCCCGGTGCTCTTCACGCCCTACCTGATCTGGCCGACGAAGGAGGACCGCGCCTCGGGCCTCCTCGTGCCCGCCATCGGCTACAGCAACCAGCGGGGCGGGTTTCTCGGCCTGTCCTACTACTGGGTCACAGGGCGCTCGACCGACCTGACGACGCAGATCGACGGCTACTTCGACGGCACGGTCGGGATCGGCCAGGAGGCCCGCTGGCGGCCCACCGACGAGTCGGCCGGGATCTTCCAGGGCTACCTCGTCCGCGACCGCGACGCGACCGTGTGCGAGCCCATCGCCCAGGTGCCCGATCCGGTCAACGGGTTCTGCACGCTGCCCGACGGCTCGCTCGGCGCCTACGTCGTCAAGACGGAGACCCGCTGGAAGCTGCGACTCGACCACGTCGCCGACGACCTGCCCCTCGGGTTCCGCGGCGTCCTCTCGATCCGCGACTACTCCGACGCGCAGTTCCTCCAGGACTTCGAGCGCAACTTCAACCTCTCTTCCGCCAAGCAGATCTTCTCGCAGGGGTTCCTGACGCGGAACATCGGCGCGGACTCGCTCAACATCCGCTTCGAGCGCAGCGAGACCTACTACGCGTCGACGGTCATCCAGGAGCGCTTCCCGACGATCGAGTTCTTCCACCGGACGGCGCCGATCGGCCACAGCCCGTTCTACTTTTCGCTCGTGTCGTCGCTGTCGGCCCTGTACGTGAACCGCGGCTTCGACCTGGCGCGCGGGACTTACGGGCGCTTCGACGTGCACCCCGTCCTGTCCTTCCCGTGGAAGGAGATCCCGTGGCTCAGCGCGACCGTCAGCGCGGGCGGCCGCTTCACGTACTACACGAAGTCGTCCGACCTTCTCCAGACGGAGCTCCTCGACGAGAGCACGAAGCGCGAGTACGGGGAGGTGGGACTCTCGCTCGTCGGGCCGTCCTTCTCGCGCATCTACGACGCCTCCATCGGGCCGTACGACAAGTTCAAGCACGTCATCGAGCCGCGCGTCGACTACAACTACGTCTCGGACGTCTCGAATCCTCAGGCGATCCCCGCCTTCGACGAGGTGGACACCGCGCTCGGACAGAACCAGGTGCACTACGCGATCGTGAACCGCCTCCTGGGCCGGCGGGCCGGCGGGTCGGTGGGATCGGCGGAGGAGATCGCATCGCTCGAGATCGGTCAGACGTACGCGTTCTCGCTGCCGCAGGTCCCCACCTCGGCGAGCCCGGGACTGATCCAGCTCCAGAAGCTCGGGCCGGTGGAGGGGATCCTCCGGGTCCAGCAGGGCGGGATGCTGCAGCTCGACGGGCGGATCGCATACGACACCTTCGCCGACCAGATCACCTCGACTTCCGTGACCGCCGGCGTGAACTGGCAGTCGAATTACGCGAACCTGAGCTGGTTCGGGAGCCGCCCCGTGCTGACGACGCCGCTGCCGCCGGGATCGACCTCGCCCAACTCGGACCAGCTCCGCTTCGCCGCCGGCGTCGACCTCGGCAGCCTCTTCCGCCTCGACACGACGATCAGCTACGACGCCACGCAGAACCTGGTCCTCGAGGACCGCACGCTGCTGACGTACAAGGGCTCCTGCTTCACGATCTTCGTGGAGTACCGCGAGCTGCGCGTCCCGCCGGCGCCGCGCCACGACGTCCGCCTCGTCGTGAACCTGAAGGGCATCGGCACGCTCCTCGACGTCAACGGCTCGCTGGACGCGCTGGCGAGCGCGTTCCGCTGACTCGCGGAAGGCGCGTGGCACCGTCGGCCCCCGGAATTTCCGCCGCTTTCGGTATGATTCCGAGTCAGTGAAGGGCCTCATCCTGTCCGGCGGCAAGGGGACGCGTCTGCGCCCCCTGACCTACACGCGCGCCAAGCAGCTCGTGCCGGTGGCCAACAAGCCCGTGCTCTTCTACGGCGTCGAGGCCATCGTCAACGCCGGCATCCGCGAGATCGGCGTGGTCGTGGGCGACACCCGGGAGGAGATCCAGGCCGCTCTCGGCGACGGCTCGCGTTTCGGAGCCCGCATCACCTACATCGAGCAGGACGCGCCTCGGGGGCTGGCCCACGCCGTGCTCATCTCGGAGAGCTACCTGCGCGGCGAGCCCTTCGTCATGTACCTGGGAGACAACGTCATCGCCGACGGGATCACGACGCTGGTGGAAGAGTACCGCCGCCTGGGCTGCAACTCGCAGATCCTGCTCGCGAAGGTCCCCAACCCGTCGCAGTTCGGCGTCGCCGAGCTCCAGGACGGGCGCGTGGTGAAGCTGACCGAGAAGCCGAAGCAGCCCAAGTCCGATCTCGCGCTCGTCGGCGTCTACATGTTCGACGACAGCATCTGGGACGCGGTCAAGGGAATCCGGCCGAGCGCCCGCAACGAGCTCGAGATCACCGACGCGATCCAGTGGCTCGTGGACCACGGCAAGAGCGTGCACCCGCATCTCGTCTCGGGGTGGTGGAAGGACACCGGCAAGATCGAGGACATGCTGGAGGCGAACCGGATCATCCTCGACACGTTCACCGCGCGGGGCCTCGAGTCCGTCGACGGGGACTGCCGCGTCGAGGGCAAGGTCGTGATCGAGCCCGGCGCGAAGCTGACCCGCTCCACGGTGCGCGGCCCGGCCGTCATCGGAGCCGGCGCCGAGATCCGCGACGCGTTCGTGGGGCCGTACACCGCGGTGGGCCAGAACTGCCTGATCGACCGCTGCGAGATCGAGAACTCGATCGTCCTCGAGGATTCGCGGCTGGAGCGCATCCCGGTCCGCATCGCCGATTCCCTGATCGGCAAGAACGTGCGGATCCATCCCGGGGCCGAGCGACCCAGGGTCCACCGGTTCCTGATCGGGGACAACGCCGAGATCGGGATCGTATGAAGCTGCTCGTCACCGGCGGCTGCGGCTTCATCGGCTCGCACTTCGTCCGGCAGGTCCTCGAGGCTCGCGGCGCCGGCGTCTCGGTCGTGAACCTCGACAAGCTGACCTATGCCGCGAACCCGGCGAACCTCGCCGACGTCTCGGGCGATTCGCGATACCGCTTCGTGCGCGGCGACATCGTCGATCCGGACGTCGTCGGCGTCGCGATGGAGGGCTGCGACGCCGTCGTCAACTTCGCCGCCGAGACGCACGTGGACCGCTCGCTCCTCGGCGACGCCTCGTTCATCGAGACGGACGTCCGGGGCGTCTTCGTGCTGCTCGAGGAGGCGCGCCGGCGCGGCGTGAAGAAGTTCATCCAGATCTCGACCGACGAGGTGTACGGCTCGATTCCTAGCGGCTCGTTCACCGAGGAGTCGCCGCTGAATCCCCGCAATCCGTATGCCGCGTCCAAGGCGGGGGGCGACCGGCTCGCGTACTCGTACTGGGCGTCCTACGGGATGCCGGTCGTCATCACGCGCGCCTCGAACAACTACGGCCCGAACCAGTACCCCGAGAAGATGATGCCGCTCTTCGCGACCAACGCCATCGATGACCTGCCGCTGCCGCTGTACGGCGATGGCCGGAACGTCCGCGACTGGCTCTTCGTGCGCGACCACGCCGCGGCCATCGACTTCCTGCTCGACGCCGGGAAGCCCGGCGAGGTCTACAACGTCGCCGGCGGCAACGAGGCGGAGAACATCGCGATCACGCGGCGGGTGCTGTCCGAGCTCGGCAAGCCCGAGACCCTGTTGCGCTTCGTGGACGACCGCCCCGGGCACGACCGCCGCTATTCGCTGGACGCCTCGAAGCTCGCGAGGCTGGGCTTCACGCCCGCCACGCCCTTCGAGAAGGGGCTGACCGAGACGATTCGGTGGTATCGAGACCACGAGGAGTGGTGGCGTCCGATCAAGGAACGGGACGCCGCGTACCGGGAGTTCTACCGCTCGCAGTACGACCAGCGGCTCGCCACCTCCTCCTCGACCGCGAAGGCGCCGGGCTAGGCGTCGCTCGAAGCACTCATGGTGGACTCGGGCGGACGGTCCGTCGAGACCCACGCGCCGGGGGTCTCCCCGCGACGATCGATACCCGCGCCCGTTCCCCGATCCCGCCGCCGCGTGCTGATCACCGGCGCCTCGGGAATGCTGGGCTCGGACCTCGCTCCCGTGCTGGCCGCCGCCGGCTACGAGGTCTTCCCGCGCTCCAAGGCGGAGCTGGACATCGCCGACGCGGCGGCGGTCGCGCGCGAGCTGACGGCGACGCGGCCCGACGTGCTCGTCAACTGCGCCGCCTTCACGAAGGTCGACGCCTGCGAGACCGATCCCCTCGCCTTCGCGGTCAACGCGGACGCGGTGGGCGTGCTCGCCGACGCATGCGGGCATCGCTCCTGCCAGCTCGTCCAGATCTCGACCGACTTCGTCTTCGACGGAGCGAAGCACGCGCCCTACGTCGAGGACGACCCGACGCGCCCGCTGTCCGCCTACGGGCGCAGCAAGCGAGCGGGGGAGGAGCACGCCCTCCGGCTGCCGGGCAGCCTCGTCCTCCGTGCTTCGTGGCTGTTCGGCCGCGCGGGCTGGAACTTCATCGAGGCGATCCTGAAGCAGGTCGAGTCCGGCAAGACGCGGCTGGCGGTGGTGGCGGACCAGGTCGGGCGGCCGACCGCGACGACCGACCTCTCGGAGGCGATCCTGACGCTCCTCGACGCCGGGGCAATGGGCGTCTATCACTTCGCCAACCGCGGCGAGGTCTCCTGGCACGACTTCGCCTCCGAGATCCTGGCCCTCGCCGGGCGCGGCGACGTCCCGATCGACGCGATCACCTCGGAGAAGCTGGCGCGTCCCGCGCCGCGGCCCGCGTACTCGACCCTCGACACCGGCAAGTACGAGCGCCTGACCGGCCGCGCGGTCCGGCACTTCCGGGATCCCCTGGCGGAGTACATCGCGAGCCGCGCCCGCCCGGAGGCGTGAGGGACGATCGGGATTTCGGATGTCGGAACGGGAAGCACCGGTGACCGACGGTTCTCGTCTGAGCGAGCGTTAGACTCGGGCGGCCCACAGGAGGACGACCGATGCGTTTCAGGATGACGGCTCTCGCACTGCTGATCGCATCGTCTCTCGCCGCCGCGCCGACCCCCGCGCCGCATCCCTTCGCGCTGGACGACCTCGCGCGCCTGAGACGGGTCTCCGATCCGGAGATCTCGCCGGAGGGCGGCTGGGTGGCGTACACGGTGCGCTCGGTCGACGTGAAGGAGGACAAGGGCGACACGGACGTCTGGATGACGAGCTGGGACGGGAAGGATTCGGTCCGGCTGACGACGAGCAAGAACTCCGAGAACACCCCGCGCTGGAGCCCGGACGGCCGATATCTGGCGTTTCTGTCGAGCCGCGAGGACGAGAACTCGGTCTCCCAGGTGTGGCTGCTGCCGCGGGGCGGAGGCGAGGCCGAGAAGGTGACGGAGTTTGCCGGCGGAGTGGAGGACCTCGACTGGTCGCCGGACGGGAAGCGGCTCGTGCTCGTCGTGAACGATCCCGATCCGGACGCGGCGGACAAGGAGAAGGGCAAGGAGAAGGAGTCCGGCAAGAAGAAGACGAAGCCGCCGATCGTGATCGACCGCTTCCAGTTCAAGACCGACCAGTCGGGCTACCTCGGCAAGGAGCACAGCCACCTCGCGCTTTTCGACCTCGCGACCCGCAAGTCGGAGCCGCTGACCTCGGGCGACGCGGACGAGTTCCTCCCGGCGTGGTCGCCCGACGGGAAGACCGTCGCGTTCGTCTCGAAGCGGGCCGCGGACCCCGACCGCACGGACGTCTGGCAGATCTATGCGGTCGAGCCGCGCGCCGGCGCGAGCCCGCGGCAGCTCACGAACGAGAGCCTGTCCGCCAACCAACCCGACTGGGACAGCCGCCTCGCGTGGAGTCCCGACTCGAAGGCGATCGCGTTCCTCCTGGGCGGTCCCGACAAGCTCATCTACTACGGCCTGCACAAGCTCGCGGTGGTGCCCGCCGCGGGAGGCCCCGTACGCGTTCTCACCGCGCCGCTCGACCGCAACGTCCAGTCGCCGCGCTTCACCGCCGACGGCGGGTCGATCCTCTTCACGCTCGAGGAGGATCAGGCCGTCTTCCTCGCGAAGATCCCTTCGGCGGGCGGAAAGATCGACCGCCTGGTCTCCTCCCGCGGCTGCGTGTCCGCGTTCTCCCTGACAGGCGCCGGCGGCGGCAGGGTCGCGATCCTGTGGTCGACGAGCAGCAGGCCGGCCGAGGTCTACGCGGTCTCCGCGCTCTCCTCCGGTGCGGCGCCGCCGCGCGCGCTGACGCACCAGAACGACGAGTGGCTCGCCGGGCTCCAGCTCGCCCCGGTCGAGGAGACGAAGTTCCAGAGCAAGGACGGAACGCCGATCAGCGGCTTCCTCGTCCGTCCCGTCGGCTACGTCGCCGGCAGCAAGTACCCGACCATTCTTCGAATCCACGGCGGCCCGGTCGGGCAGTTCGAGTGCTCGTTCGAAGAGGAGTGGCAGTGGTTCGCCGCCAACGGGTACGCGGTCGTCGCCGCCAATCCCCGCGGCAGCTCGGGGAAGGGCGAGAAGTTCCAGACGGCCATCTGGGCCGACTGGGGGCACGTGGACGTGGAGGACGTGGTCGCGGCGGTGGACGACGCCGTCGCGAAGGGCATCGCCGACCCGGACCGGCTCGGAGTCGGCGGGTGGAGCTACGGCAGCATGCTGACGAACTACACCATCGCCTCGACGGCGCGCTTCAAGGCGGCCACGAGCGGCGCGGGCAGCTCGAACGCCCTCGCGGAGTACGGCACCGATCAGTACATCCGTGAGTACGAGCAGGAGCTCGGGACGCCGTGGAAGAACCTCGACAACTATCTCAAGGTCTCCTTCCCGTTCTTCCACGCCGACCGGATCACGACGCCGACGCTCTTCCTCTGCGGCGATGCGGACTTCAACATGCCGCTCATCAACTCGGAGCAGATGTACCAGGCCCTCCGCAGCCTCGGCGTGCCCACGCAGCTCGTCATCTACCCGGGCCAGCACCACGGCCTCCGCAAGCCGAGCTACCTGCGAGACCGGCTGGAGCGCTACGTCGCGTGGTACGACCGGTTCGTCAAGAATCCCGGCGCGGCGGGCGGCGGAGCGACGACGGCCACGCAGGGAGCCGCGCGCTGACCGGGTCGCCTTCGTGACGCGCGCGGAATGGACGCGCAAGGCCGTTCACGCGGGCTTCGGCCTGGCCGCCCTCTCGCTGCGATTCCTCGACTGGAAGGCCGCGGCCGCGCTCGCGCTCCTCGCCCTCCTCGTCAACCTCTTCGTGATGCCGCGGGTGAAAGGCGCCCGCTCGATCTATCGGGACGCGGCGCGGCGCCACGACGCCGGCATCGTCGCCTACCCCGCGATGGTGCTCCTCCTGATCCTCGTCTTCCGCGGACCCTACCTCCCGATCGCGGCGGCCGTGTGGGCCATGATGGCGTTCGGCGATCCCGCCGCGGCGATCGTCGGGAAGACGGTCGGCGGCCCGACGCTGCCCTGGAATCCGCGCAAGACCTGGGTGGGCCTGCTCGCCGACTGGGCGGTCGCCGGGCCAACCGCGGTGGCGGTGCATCTCTTCGTCAGCCGCCGCGAGCCGCAGGCCGACACCGTGGCGATCCTGATGATCGGCGCCGCGCTCTACGCGTTCCTCGAGTCGGTGCGGGCCGGCATCGACGACAACCTCGTGGCCGCGCTGCCCACGGCGCTCGCGATCTACCAGATGGGGCTCGTCTGGCCGGCGGCGCCGGAGCTCGGTCCCTTCCCCTGGGGCCGCTGGGCGGTCGCGCTGGCGGTGAACGCCGCCGTCGCCGTCGCGATGGGCGGTCTCCGCGTCGTGCGGCCGTCCGGCGCGGTGGCCGGCGGGATCGTGGGCTTCCTCATCCTGGCGGCCGGCGGCTGGGGCGCCTACGCGCTCCTGTGGACCTTCTTCCTCCTCGGGACCCTGGCGACGCTCCTCGGCTACCGGCGCAAGCGCGCGGCCGGGACCGCGCAGTCCCACGAGGGGAGACGGGGCGCCGGCAACGTGGTCGCGAACTGCGGCGTCGCGGCGGCGCTCCTGCTGCTGCGGGCGCCCGCCTTCGCGTTCGCGGCGGCGCTGGGAGCCGCGCTCGCGGACACGCTCGGGACCGAGGTCGGAACCCTCTACGGAGCGCGCGCGTTCTCGCCGCTGACGCTGCGGCCGGTGCCGAAGGGAACGCCCGGCGGGGTCTCGGTTCCCGGAACGGCCGCGACGCTGGCGGGAGCCGCGTCGATGGGGCTCGCGGCCGCGGCGCTCGGGCTCGTCCCGCGCGTCCCCGCCGCGCTCGTCGGAGCGACGATCGCGGGCGGATTCCTCGGTGCGCTGTGCGAGAGCGTCGTCACGACCGTCGCGTCCCGCTTCGGTGCGCGGCTCGATCACGAATTCTCGAACGCGCTCAATACGTTCGTGGGCGCAATGGCGGCCCTCGCGATCGCCGCCCTGATCGCGCTGAGGCTCGCGGGATGACGCCGTGAAGAGCTACCTCCGCCTCGTGCGGCCCTTCACGCTCCTGCCGCCGCTGCTCGGCATCGTCTCCGGCGCGATCTGCGCCTTCGGCTCGGCGCACAACCCCGATCCCGGGCGGCGCGTCACGTGGGCCGTGGTCCTGACCGTCGCGATCGGCTCGCTGTGCGCCTCGCTCATGAACGCCGCCTCCAACATCGTCAACCAGATCGCCGACCTCGAGATCGACCGCAGGAACAAGCCCGACCGCCCGCTCGTGACGGGCGAGATCTCGATCGGGCGGGCGTGGCGCGTGGCGGCGATCCTCTACGTGCTGTGCATCGTCCCGACGTGGCTCGTCGTCCCGTACCCGTACCAGTCCTTCGCACAGCGCGTCGCCGCACCGCTGCACCTGCACGCCGCCTTCTTCATCTACTGTCTCGGGGCCCTCGCGACCTTCGTCTATTCGCTGCCGTCCTTCGGCCGGACCAAGCGCCACTGGTTCGGCGCCAACTTCACGATCGCCGTCACGCGCGGCGGCCTCCTGAAGGTGGCCGGATGGTCGTTCGTCGCCACGGTGCTGTGCGCGGAGGCGTGGGCGATCGGCGGCGTCTTCGCGCTCTTCCTGCTCGGCGCGACCTCGACCAAGGACTTCTCGGACATGGAGGGAGACCGCGCGCACGGCTGCATCACGCTGCCGCTGCGCTTCGGCGTCCGCCGCGCGGCGTGGATCATCGCACCGTTCTTCGTGATCCCGTGGCTTCTGATCCCGCTCCTCGCGCGGATGCCGGACCCGGCGAGCGCGAGCGGCGGCGCGCTCCTGACCGGCAACCGGACGCTGCTGACGGTGCTCGGGCTCGGACTGGCCGCGTGGGGCTCGTACGCGGCGCGGCTCCTCCTCCGGAATCCGGACGAGCTGGCATCGACCGAGAACCATCCGGCGTGGACGCACATGTACCTGCTGCTGATGGCCGCGCAGGCCGGCTTCGCGCTCGCATACCTGCTCTGAGCCGCGCGTCCTAGAATGTCGGGCGCCGATGCGACTTCCCGTCGGGACCCGCCTGGGCTCCTTCGAGATCCTCGCGCCCCTGGGCGCGGGGGGCATGGGGGAGGTGTACCGGGCTCGCGACTCCCGGCTGGACCGCGAAGTGGCCGTCAAGGTCCTGCCGGAGAAGCTCGCGTCGGATGCGTCCGCGCTCGCTCGTTTCGAGCGGGAGGCCAAGGCCGTCGCCGCGCTCTCCCATCCGAACATCCTCGCGATCCACGAATTCAACCGGGACGGCGAGACGCACTACGTCGTCATGGAGCTGCTGGAGGGCGAGAGTCTCGCCGAGCGGCTCGTCCTCGGTCCGCTTCCCTGGCGCACCGCGGCGGAGATCGCCGTGGGCATCGCCGAGGGCCTCTCCGCGGCGCACGCGAAGGGCATCGTCCACCGCGACCTGAAGCCGCAGAACCTGTTCCTGACCCGCGACGGAAGAGTCAAGATCCTGGACTTCGGTCTGGCGCGTCGCGAGCCGGGACCGGAGACGCAGAGCGTGTCGCACGCGCTGACCCAGGAAAGCACGACGCCCGGGACGGTCCTGGGGACCGTCGGCTACATGTCGCCGGAGCAGGTCCGGGGCGATCCGGTGGACCTCCGGACCGACCTCTTCTCCCTGGGATGCGTCGTGCACGAGATGCTGACGGGGCAGCGCGCGTTCCGCCGGCGGACTCCGGCCGAGACGATGGCGGCGATCCTCAACGAGGAGCCGGGGGAGAGGGCCGGATCGGGCTCGGCTTTCCCGCAGGGGCTCGCGCAGGTCGCCGGCCGCTGTCTCGAGAAGAACGCGGAGAATCGATTTCAGTCGGCTCGCGACCTGCAGTTCGCCTTGAAGCAGGTCCTCGCCGGAATCGTCGAGCCGTCGAGCGGCTCCTCGGGCGGCCGCCGCGCCGCGATCGAGTCCATCGCGGTCCTGCCCTTCGCCAACATCAGCGGCGATCCGGACGCCGAATACCTCTCCGACGGAATCGCCGAGAGCATCATCCACGGGCTCGCGCGGTTGCCGCGCCTGCGCGTCATGGCGCGGAGCACGATCTCGCGCTTCAAGGGGCGTGAGGCCGATCCGCAGAACGTCGGGCGCGAGCTGGGCGTTCGCGCGGTGCTCGCGGGCCGCGTGTTCCACCGCGGCGACTCGCTCGTCGTCAAGGTCGAGCTCGTGGACGGGCGGGATGGCTCGCAGATCTGGGGCGAGAACTACAACCGCAATTTCTCGGACATCCTGACGATCGAGCAGGAGATCGCGCGGGAGATCTCCGAGAAGCTGCGGCTGCGGCTGACCGGAGAGGAGGCGCAGCAGCTCACCCGCCGCGCCACCGAGAACACGGAGGCCTACCGGCTGTATCTGCGGGGACGGTTCTACTGCGAGAAACGGTCGGAGGACGGCCTCCGCCGGGCGATCGAGCTCTTCCAGCAGGCGATCAACGAGGATCCGGACTACGCGCTGGCCTATGCCGGCATCGCCGAGGGCTACGACTTCCTGGGCTACTACGGCTACCG